>Ga0307507_10000094_pt1 | contig 140465 bp, 47 predicted proteins | sample 7_EM_MG_FD_207223 | JGI IMG/M metagenome (GOLD analysis project Ga0307507, IMG submission 207223) | Populus trichocarpa ectomycorrhiza microbial communities from riparian zone in the Pacific Northwest, United States - 7_EM | ecosystem: Host-associated > Plants > Roots > Unclassified | place... | reverse complement strand
TGCTGCTTAAGAAGGGGGCGGACGTTAATGCGCAGGCCGGACCCTTTGGCAGCGCGCTGCAGGTGGCTTCACGTCAAGGAAAAGAGAAGATCGTAGCGATGCTGCTTGAGAAGGGGGCGGACGTTAACGCGCAGGGTGGACTCTTTGGCAACGCGCTGCAGGCGGCTTCACGTAAAGGAGAAGAGAAGATTGTAGCGATGCTGCTTGAGAAGGGGGCGGACGTCAACGCGCAGGGCGGATTCTATGGCAGTGCGCTGCATGTGGCTTTAGGTCAAGAAGAAGAGAAGATTGTAGCGATGCTGCTTGAGAAGGGGGCGGACGTTAACGCGCAGGGTGGACCCTATGGCAGCGCGCTGCAGACGGCTTTACTTGTAGGAAAAGAGAAGATCATAGCGATGCTGCTTGAGAAGGGGGCGGACGTCAACGCGCAGGGTGGACCCTTTGGCAGCGCGCTGCAGGCGGCTTTCCTTCAAGGACAAGTGAAGATCGTAGCGATGCTACTTGAGAAGGGAGCGGACGTCAACGCGCAGGGCGGACCCGTTGCAGTCGATCGTCCGCACAGTGTCTGCCACAATTTGAGCAACTTCGCCCTCCTCACCACTACTTTCTTCGTGGGGGTTTTTATTCTGATTTTTTATTACTCTTTTTAATATCTCAATTGTATAGAGAGGTAGGGGAACAGCATTGTTATACAGGACGAATGGGTTGCCACTTACGTATTAAGAATCTCCCAATACCTTCTTGACTTTCTCTGCGGGAGTGATATCTTTCCCTTTGAACCGGAGCGGGGTGGCATTCCTGCCTGCTTCTTTGTACCTGGTGAGGTGGATGAAGGACGTCTTGCTCGCCTTAAACTCGGCGCCGCTGGTCCATTTCCACTTCTCGAGCATCGGTATAATCTCATTCTGGATGATCCGCGTGTTTTCCTCAGCTGACAGACCAATAACCCATGCCGAATAGTCGTCGATGAATGCCATGGAGCTGCCGTTCCTTGGGGCGCTTTACACGAGGTCCGCGTTAAAGAGCAGAAAAAGGATCGCTAGTGCCGACCCTTACGGGAGACCCGCCTGCGGTAGCTCCTGCACCCCAGACGTGAACCCGTTGATGAGGATGGAAGCTTGGCAGTTCATGCAAATCACCTGCCTCTTCGCCAAATCGCTCAAGACAGGCAGAGTGCCGCAAGAATGGAAAATCGCAAAGATTATGCTGCTGCAGAAGCCGAAGCGGAGAGACTACACGGTAGTAGGCAACCACAAGCCAATTTCCATCCTCCCGACGCTAGGGAAGGCGCTAGAATCACTAAAGACGGAGAGAATAGCGTATCTGGTTGAGAAGTACAGCCTCCTACCAAAGGACGCACTTTAGGGCCAGGAAGTAGAGGTTAACCACCTTCGCGCTTTCGTATCTATGCGAAGATGCATTCACAGCATAGAGAGGACGTAAAACGCTGTCCCTCGTATCGTTCGACGGCAAAGGTGCATATAACAACGTAGCCACGGGCCTGGAGATCAGGAGACTACGGCAGCGCCAGATACTTTAAAGGATCGCACGTTTTTGACTAGCACAGAAGCTTAAAACGCGCTCCCTACTGCTCTTATTCTTGTTGAGAACTTTTCTTATAGTTAGAGCAGGTGTTGGCGGAGGGAGCGGGATTATGTTAGCATTCAAAATAGATATAGAACGGTTATCCCTTCGCACGCTGGTTTGCGTCCAACCGAATTAATAAGGATCTAGCCAATCAGACACCCTAGTTTAAGCTAGATCTTCGCAACGTAATTAGAACTATATAGTAGATGAGGTTCTTAATATAAACGATTTTGTATATATATATATCTATAGGCCTAGTCCTCAGTATCAAGCTAGGTGTCCAATAGCTAGCGACGCTAACAGCGAAGCTGCCAAGAGACTATCCCTTACACCGATAAGGTGTTCAAGATGGTGGTCCGTGCGAGAAAACAATAAGATTGTCGCCTTCATCAAATGAGGCTGCAAATATATAGAACAAAGTGCATGCAAGCTTATTTCTTTAAGTTTAATTAATCTAGGTGACTCTAGAAGCACTACCCTTCCTTGCAAAGCGGAATTCAATAAAGCTTACAGCCATATCAAGTCCTCGGCGCTCACTAACGCCTCTTATGATTGTTACCAATAGAGCTCCGCTTAATTAAGTTAATTAAGAGCTCTGCCAAAGGCTTCCTGCAGTTAATCCTTTTGATTAAAGTTGTCCTTCCTGCCTTTAAGCAAGCTGAGCAAATAAGCAGCTTATCGCTTATCCTTTCTGCCTTATATCCGTGTAATACCGCCGGCTTCCATATAATCTTATCTGTACAACCCTTACTGTAATCTGGGACGCGAATGGAGCGCTTAAGGAGGGTAGAAATAAGCTTCTGGAGGAAGGCTTTGTAACCGGCTCTGTAAGGAAAGCCAGGCTGCGCAAATGAGGACAGTTTATAATAGTTAGTAGTGATTGTATTAAGAAGGAAGCTAAATAGAGGTTTCCACGTCTTCCTGTGCTTCTTTAATAAGGTATAATATAACCTTAGTTAATCAGCTCTGTCTACACCTTTTATATAGTGATTGTAGAGGTCTATAATGGTTGGAATAAGTAGCTAAGCTCTAGCCTTGTCACCAAAGAGCTTGCGAGTCTATAAGGCACCGCTAGCTGTTCTAGCTGGCCATCTTTAAAGCCTCCGTGTGCATTTAGAAGCTGGTGATGTATAATATTAGCACCTAGTATTAAGCTTTAGTATTTGAATAACCTTACTATTACTAATAGTAGTTATAAATAAAACCTCTCTAGTGTCTTTTTAAGCAATCTCTAACACCTTGCTGTCCTTTAAGAGCTCTGTATATAGTGTACCCCATAGAATCTGGCTTTTATAGAGCAATTTAAGGTTAAACAGGCTAGCTCTTATCTATTCTTTATGTTTGCTATTACCTTCCTCCTGCTTTTTATGCTTTGTTCTAACTGTTCTAACTATTTTAGCTGCCCCAATTCCTTCCTTACAAAGCCTTTGTAATAGTTGGACGGAAGTAAAAAGGTTATTAAGCCAGGTAATATACTTATTTAGTAGATAGAGGTGTTTACCGGTATTGGGATCTACTTATAACAGTAAGTTAAGGACAACTGCCTCAGTTTTTGAAAATCCATTAATCTTAACAAAGGACATATCTAAATCGTAAGGGCCCTTTCCCGCGCCTTTTAAATAAAATATTTAGTCTAGTGCGTAGCCCTAATTGCCCAGTATCTATATTTTAAAGCCTTCTGGTGTTGGTTTTAATGGAATATTTACAATCTTACTTACTTAACCGGTAAAGCGTTTAATCGCCTTATTAACAGCAAGGTGCTTTCCGGGCTTATAGAACTTCCGGCAATAAAGCTATAGATACTCACTAAGGTCCTCTATTCACTGGAAGGTATTCTAAAAAGGCTCGTCATCTTTTTCTTTTGGTTTTATGAAGTAGAAGTAGCGGTTAATCTACTACTATTAGTTGCAGCTTATAAAGTTCCCTAAGCTATGGATTGGCCTATTACTCAGCAAGGTGTTCCAGTAGTCTTCTATCAACAGTTCACTGTGTAAGCCTATATAAATTAAGACCGCTAAGTACGCGTAGAGCTCCTACCTGTATGTTAGTTTCCACGGCTAAGAGGACTTCTTTAGCGGATATTCTAGGGGGGTTAAATTAAGCTCTGCATTTCAATTTATATACTCTACAAGCCTATCCAACAGCTTATCTGTAAAGAACAGCTTAAATAGCTTATAAGGATTGCCTGCATTTATATTTTTAGGTATATTTAGGCGTCTATATTCGTTCTCGTTGTCAATCTTAATAGCGTTAAAATTAGGTGGCTTTTGGGGTATAGGAGGGGCTTTTTTCTTTGTTTTTTTGGACCGCTTAGGATATTAAGTCGGTGGAACAAAGTCTTCATTATTTAATTTGCGATTTCTTGTCATTAAGGTGTTGAAATCTATATAAGAAACTTAGTAAGGTTCTTCGGACATCACAAATCTCAAACTTAATGTTCTGGCAGAACTCCTAACCGCCTGCAAGGCTAGGGGTTTAATTGATGCGCACGGGCCACAGCTTTGAACACCCAAATCATCGGTATAAGGGATATAGCGGTTTAGCTAGCTAGTGATAGGATATAGACAGCGAGCTTCTAGTAGGGTCAGAAGCGCGCTAATAGCTCGCTGCCTTAACATAGAAGTAGTGATAGAATCTTGGTGTTTTAAAGCGCGTGTTAACTTTCTATTAGGTTTAGGGGTTATTGACCAAGTTTACGAGGTCTATACTTTCCGGTCCTAGATTTTAAACTTTGCTAAGTCAGCTTCTAATTGGCCCAAAAAAAAGTTGCGGGCGGTATCTACTTGCAGAATACACGTGACGAACATCAAAATATTGGAACATTAAAATACCTTTTGGTTGACATCTTTGTTAATATCTATTAATACTACTATACGCGTCTTAGCTATGGCAGAGCCTGCTTTAATTAGGTGCAGTAAGTGCAGTTTAATATAACCCTGTATTAATTTTATTAAGAACGGCCCATCTACTAAGCTTTTAAAGCTATGTCAATTATATTGGTCAAAGGCGCGTTTCCCCTATATATTACCTCTACTTCTGCTTACTTCTCTAGGCCTCTAAATACAGTTTAAATAAGCGGAAAGCTCTTATGGAGCTAGGTTCTATTACTAAAACTTATCCTATAAAGCGCCAGCTAAATACTTTACCTAGAAATAGTGCTAAGAACGCCTTTTTACCTTACGGCCAGAATAGTTAAGATGCTCCTAAAATTGCTTAGTAATAGAGGGTAATTATAGCAATATAACAGGAGCACCGCTTTCTAAATTGGTAGGGTAAAGCTTACTTACAGACTTCTCCGCTATATACACTAGATAAGACTTTAATACCTTCTCTAAGGGCAATACCTACTCTAGCGTTAATACCACCTATTTTAGGGTAAGCTCCGACTATAGCTATACCACCCATTTTAGCTGTTAATTAGGAGCAAATTATAAAGTTTAGGAGTGTAGTATAAGCTAAATGTATAGAGACGTATAGGCGTTATAAGTAATGGTGGTTTTAAATAGGCCTAGCTACAGAGGGTAATAATATTAGTATATATAAAGCCTACATTAGGGACGCAAATAGCCTTAAGGATCCAGCCCTTTCTTTTCTATTTAGTAAAGGCAACGAGCTTAATCTAGGGCCCGTTCCTAGCTTTCTACCTATACTTACCGCGGTAGAGGAGCTTTTAATTACGCGCGTATATATTTATCTGTAAGTCATGCGTGTACGCGGCTAGTAATATCGCTATACTGGCTACGTCTACTGCTTTAGCTAAAACATACTAAAGACTTAGAGGTAGCTACCACGGCTACCTTTTAAACTTAATATACTGGTTATAAGGCCTACGGTAGTAGAGGGTGGCGAATACCTAAGTTAACGGTTTACTAAGCGGTATACTATAAGGCGCTCTACTATAGTATATTAGCTTTCCTTTCTAAAGATTAATTATCTAGATTACCGTAATATTAAAATATATAGTAACTGGCTTACTAGCTTACCTAAAAATAGTTCTATATTAGATTAGCTGCCTTTTATTAATAAGCTGGATTTTAATTCTAGTAACCTAAGAGCTTACCCTCCTCCTAAACTGTAGGCTGTATTAGCTCCTACAGGCAATTATACTCCTCCTATTAATTATCTACCTATTGGGCTTGGCAATAACATATAGGATGGCAAATTTAACGACGATATACTGGATGCTTTAGTTCTTAATCTAGCGCCTAATCTTAGTAAATTAGAGCCTCTAAGTTGCGAGGTTTAATATTAGTAAGGCCTACAGGCGGGCCTAGAAGTCCCTACTATACGGTAGATACCTCTTTCTAAGCGATTAGCGAATTATATTATGCGCGGCGCCTTTTCTATATTATTCCCTTATAGCAAGGCTGATTTTAATATACTATAAAGATATACGGTTACCCTAGCTGCGTACGCTAAGCATATGCTTAAGTATTAGGACGGTTAATTTGGCTGCTATCCCTTATTTCGCTACTATCTATTTAATTAGATTATAAGAGAGTAAGCCCTTAACGCTACTAGCTTTCTTTACAGTTGGTCTATTAAGAGTGGCCCATCTTTGGATAAGCTTAGCGATCTTATTAGTAGTAGTAGGGGTAACTAATTTCTAAATAGGATTATACGGTATATATAGAAGCTTAAGGGTATTAGGCCTTACTAGAGATAGAAGAGAAATAAGCTTATAGCTTATACTAAAAATATTAAAAACGGGTCTCTATTCTTTACGCTTAGCGCTACTAATTTATATTGGTATAATCTATGGTCTTATATACCTTAATTTAATAAATATAAGGCTGCTAATAAGGCCCGGCGCCGTTAGATTGCATTTTAAAATCTTAATAAAAATCCTTATATTGCTGCTTATTAGCTACATTACCGCTTCTACCTGTTTAAGAAGCACGTGCTTATAGATCTATTTAATAGCACTAACTTTTAGTTCTAGTTTAAGTGGTAGGTATAAGGTAGCGATTATATACACGGTTTCTTATAGTGTTTAACGGCCCCAAAGCTAGACACGTCGACTAGTAAATTAAGGAAGGCGTTTATTAAGTACTAGGCTACTTTTATATCTATATTAAATCCTAATTAATCTAGGCTTCCTAATCTTTAATATATTTCTGCTATTGGCTATAAAGAACAGCTTAATAGCAGTAAGCTACTTCCTGCTTACCTTAATCGATTTTAACGCCACCATAGTTACACTAAATCTTACTACTTAAGGTCAAAGAAAGGCTCCGCTGGAGTAAAGGGGTGCCGCTTTTACTTTCCATACTCTCTCCGCGATAAGGCCGCTGTATTAAAGGATTAAAATCCATATAACTAGACGTTCTGTCCGCAGCTTAATAATAAGCTTTTTAATAGTTATAATACAGCTATAATATTAGCGTAGATAGCTAATATTAATACTTCGCCAGCTATAAGTATATTAGTAATAGTTAACTATATAGGCAAATATTGCAGTAAGGAGGAGAAGAAGTTAACTTCTTACTAGGAGTTGCTTTAATTAGTGTAGCCACACGCTAATAATCTTTATGCCTTTGGCTTAGTAGTAGCCAAATTTATAAATAAGCTTATTACTAAACACGATTAGTTAGCGCAGAAAGTATACTATTTGCTTTTTAATATTCCCCTTTATAAAGGCTCTAGAAATGTAGTAACTTTAAATTACCAGTAGGAAGATGATTAAAGCGCTGCGTATAAGCTTAAGGATGGGTAATTAGAGGAGCGCGGGTTGTCTACTTATAAAAAATATAAACGCCGTCCGGATAAGGTAGAGGACATTACTTTTCTCGGTTTTCTACTCTATTTTAATTATACTAATTATAAGCGTTAGCCAAGAGCAAGGCTTTAAGTTATATTATACTTTCCATGCTATAAAGGCGATCCTTCCTATCTATAGTATCCTAAGTTCTATTATATAAAGCTCCTTCTTTATTACCCGTAGAGGGAGTATAAAAAAGTAGCTACTTATACTAATAAATTTAGGGCCCTAAATTACGTGGCTTCCTATTAGGCTTACGTTATATCTTATTAGCACCCGTCTAACTACTTTTATAATTGGGCACTAGAGAAGGCTTATAAGGCTGCTGCTAATATTAATAAGTTTAATAATAATTTTGTAGATAATCTGGAGCTATATCAGTCCTTTAAGATACTATATACCTATATTTAAAACACTAATACAGTTAAAGTTAAGGATTTTAACAAGCTTGGTAATAGGGAGCTTAATTATAACTACAATTAGGGTAGGTATTAGGGTACTTACCCGCAGCTTAATAAAAGGACTTATTGGTAGGATATATAATTATAGCCTCTACCGCGGAGCTACTTATTATAAATTGTAACTCCATCCTCCCTATAACCGGCCCAGCGTTATATTTATAACATTATAATTAGTCACTATAGGCAGATCTAGATAGGCCTTTATCCCCCCCTACTACGGGTTAATATTAATAGAGAGGTAGGAACTGGCAAATTATATCTTATTATAGTTCTGCCTACGACGCTCCGTAATATAGCAATATCTAATAATAAGCCGTTACTATTAGTTTAAGCCGCCCCTACTAAAGTAGCTGCCTTTAATATTAACGGCAGAACTATATATAAACTATTAAGGTTACTAGTAAACCGCCCCTTTAAGGAATTGCTTATTACTAGTCTTACGCATTTATAATAGGCTTTTAAGGATATTTACTACCTTATCCTTAATGAAAAATTAATAATTAGACAAGTATATCTAGCTTAGATTAATTGTCGCCTCCGTTAGATCTATTCTATATATAACGACAATTACTTTAGAGGCTTAAACGTTTCACTAGTGGGCGATTTCTATTAACTATCCTCTATATATTAGACGGCCTTATATAGCAGTCTATCTACCCGCCCGTTAAAGCTTATTAGCTATAAAAAGGAAGCCTATAAGGCAATTAACTAAACTACTGTCCTAAATTAAGTTATGCGGTAGGGCGGTAATAACGCTAAGAGTTTTATATTTAGGACCGCCCTCGCTAAGCTACGTATTAATTCTATAAGTAATTTAACTTAAGGGCTTCTTTTAACTAGGCATTAGCAGGGCTTATCTACTAATAAGGTTGTAAGCTTTAACGACGTAACCCAGCTCTATAACATACGCGCAGCTATAGGTAAGTATAATACTATCTAGCTTTGCGACCTTTTACGGCCAGTAGTAGTTATTAAGTTAGTAGACACTAGTGTAGGTGCATAAAAGGTTACTCCTAATTAGTATAATACTGTATAAAATTAAACCCTATATATTAGCGCTAAAGTTATACTATAAGGCTATTGCCCAGATATATGGTAGGGAGTAGGTAAGCCGAGCATGAGTCACAAGGAGAGTCAATAGAAGAGGACGATATAGTAATGAGGGTAGGTATGGCAATGCCTTATATGGAGACCAACCAATAAGGAGGGAAGGGCTGTAAGCCTAAGGGAGCTTATAAGGAGGTGCTAAGGGCTAGCCGAAGGCTAGCCTTGGCAGCCGCCAATAGATCCCTTATATATACTAACATAAAATATCTAGATTAAACTAGGCTTAGTAAATGGCATTACTAGTATAGTTAAAGATGTTATATAAAAGGAGCACGCTAATATTAAAAGGAATTAGCCCTAGGCACTGCTAATTGCGGTAGATGGTTATAATAGATCTGCCTTATTTACTTAGTAGAATAGAAAGAAGGTTATTACTATCTTTTCTATACTTTATAAATAGGAGAGTATAAGAGGCTCTTACTTACAGCGTTAATTTTTAGTTACTCTAGCTTTTACTTTTACTATATATAAAAGCTAAGGCCTAACGCTTAACTAAGTGGTTCTAGATATTAAGGGAAAAAAATAAAATAGCTAAGCTAACTTATATAGCAATCTTATAAGTTAAAAAGCTTTTAGGGCTTATGTTTAAATATAGATTTAATAAGAAATAATTTCAGTTATCTATAAGTAAGGCTAAGGAGGTATAATAGGAAGATTTTATATAGAGGCAATAGTAACTACTTATAAACGACTTTTCCTAAATAGGAAATTATATACTGGCTTAGAGGTAAGCGGAGAATACGGCATTTATCTTGGTTTTTTAACTTTTAAATAACTTAACTACGAAATCCAATTTATCTAAATTTTAACCCCCTATCTATCTTACCTTCTTATTGCCTCCGGAGCTGTTAGATATACATATAATAGTATATAGGGAGAATTGGCAGTATTGCTAGATTAATATTGCTGCTGTCTATAGCGTTAATTAAATTTTAGAATTTTTTAGGTTTTTTTTAAGGGCGGAAATGTTGCTTATATAAGAAGTTACGTAACCTTTAAGAATGTATATTGCTTTGCTACAGTAGATCCTTTTAATAAGATAATATTACCTAGCAGTAACTAAGGCGCCTTAACCTTACTACTACTTCTTTTATAGGCCTCCTCCCGTCTATAAATACTCCCTCTTTTATACCTTCTTCTCTTCTTTTCTTCTTCCTTAGAGAGCTGGAGGTGCTCTAATACGCCTCCTTAGTCTCTACTAAGGGATCTATTAGTTAACGTAGCGATATAGACAGTATTAGATAAGGAGATAATGGGTAAGAGAGAAGATAGAAAGGATGGAGGAACCTTTAGTAGGTATTAGTTAAGCAATATTAACGGCTATATTATAGCTGCCTAATCTCCTATACATATAGGCCTCCTCCCATCTATAAATACTCCCTTCTTTATACCTTTCTTTCTTCTTTTCTTCTTCCTTATAGGGAGCTAGAGATGCTCTAATACTCCTTAGTCTCTACTAAGGGATCTATTAGTTAACGTAGTAATATAGACAGTCTTAGACGAGGAAATAGGCGAGAGATAAGACGGGAGAAAACTCTGGTAAGACGCTAACGCTCTACCCCTAGGGAGACTTCTAATTTTCCTTGCCTAAAAATTGCGTTATGTAATAACATTTGGGAACGCAAATATATGCCCCCTCCTATACCTATACTACTACTAAATATTTTAGATTTTGTACTTAAAGCTGCTTATAATAAGCGTTCCTAAAAGATTTACTAATTTAGTGTTCTAAAATTAGACGTTATTAACGTTTTATATAGGGGTCGTTAATTAGGCTCCCAAGATACAATTTTTAAAGTTTAATACTATACCAATATTACGACTTTCTTGCAGTGACCGAGCCACCCCTAATCTCCTCCCTTCCTTCCCCTCCCTCTTTTTCTCTTCCTTCTATTACTTGGTACCAAGCCATTGCGTTATCGCTAAGTCATCGCGTTGTTATATTAAGGTAGTAGACAGCCACGCAGCAATTTGGTTATTAGGCGATTAAAAATATTTAGTATATAAAGCTTTAAATCGGAATTATAATTAACTGCTCTATTATATCCTACATAGATAGCTCTATATTAAAGCTCTGCAGTCTAAATGTATACTAGATTTATAACTAATATAATCTTAATTACTAGCTATAAATGTGACGGTGCTGGAGTATGTTACCTGCTACATTGCCGTTTCCAGGGCAATTTGCCGCTTTCTGGGCAATCTGCTAAATTCTGCTAGCACTACTTATAGAGCTAACCAATTAGGATTTTCCATACCTGGTATGGAAAATCGCTATTAGCTCGCTTGCTACTAGCGCCTTAGCGACCCCTTATATCTTATTAGCCACTAATAGTCTTCTTCTCCTTCTTCTTCTTAGCTTAGTATTCTTATATAGTAGCAATCTACAAGCTTCGGTTTAGAGGCATTTATACAAGCCCATTACATTATACTAAGCTCCCCCTACACAGCCTAGGAAGGCTTCTATAATATCCCCCCCAGAAAAAAAACTTTATCTACAATAACGCGTTAACGTGTTATACTTAGACAATAATAATAAACAACCTTACAAGGCTTAGCGCCTAAGAATTTAACCAATTAGACAACTTTGACCAGCGGTTAAAGTTCCTTAACATTTTATTCACTAGTAATAGCACCTAAAGCAAGCTTATTTAAGAGAGCTACCTTTACTTAAGAGGAACATAAGATCTAATTAGGATTAGAAATTAAAGACAATAATAACGCGATAGATATATATAAATAGATTCGTATCCTTATAGCTAATTAGGCAGCTAATTATCGCGCGGCCCAAAACATATAAAGACCTTAGAGGAGATTTTAAAGAGTATTACAGCTCTATAGAATAGAGCGGTCTCCCCTATATAAAGCCCTAGTTAACCCACTTGCTCTATTAAATATAACACCCCAGGGAGTATAAATACAACAGTAAAATAATTAAAATCTATTAAGCTTCCTAACCCCCCACCACTATCTAATAGGATAGACCCTACCTTTAAGAATTAGAGGATCCAGGTACAAGGAAAGCTCTATATTAACTATAACTATTTCCCCTCTAAGGAAGCCAAAATGCTTTACCTCTTTAGTTAAACCATTAGGGACGCCTAAAAGCACCTTTAAGCCAAGTTCAAGGACAAGTCTCCTATTTAGCTTACATCTATTAATAAGATACTGCAGCACCTAGCGGCTATCTACGTAAACCTAAATAAAGTACGCAACGCTAGGTATAATTATAATCGCCTAATAATAAGACTAAGTTAACCCTTTACTAAATTCCAAACTTAATTCTTGCACCTTATAGGAGAAGGCCAGGTCCCTTATAAAAACTACTATCTAGATCTATATAACAAGCTAATAATTTAACTATAAGAAAAGATCGCCGCAACCTTAAACAATCTACTAACCTATAAAAGGCTCTTAGCTCGTTGCCTATTATTGGATTTAGAACTAAGGTGAATAGATACTTGCTCTAATTAGTAGAAGAAAACCCATAGTAAATATAAACCAATAGCTATACCTATTGGGGTTAGTAGAACTAGAAAGCTAATAGAGGGTACCCCTATATCTAAGATAGGTACAGCTATCCTCCGGCAAGCCCTACCCAACTAGCTATATTCTACACCCCTAGCTAGTATCTGCTGTAATACCCTAATTAACCCTGCCACAGTCACGTGCTTTAACTATAGAAAGAATAGACACTTTGCCTTATCTTGCCCTAAGCTAAAAGATATAGGTAATATTAAGGAGATAGAGGAAGAGGAAGAGAAAGGGGAAATATCTAATAAGTTAGGAAAAGAAGAACCTGTTACGGCACTGGCAAATTGCCGTCAGATTGCCGCAAACTGCCGTCACGTGATGGTAAGTTGCGGCAAGTTGCCATCACATAACCAGAAGATTGTATATAACTTTAAGCAGTGCTTCCATTCTTCTTATTTCCTTTCTTTAGCTTTAGATCCTCGTTTATAGATAATCCAATTATATAGGCTTGCGCGTCCCTCTTCCCATGCTCGTGCCTCAATTAACTGAGTCGCTAACATTATCTAAAGCTCGTCTCTACTCTTCTTTCCTAAAAAGGAACTCAAATATATCCACAAGGACATAGGACAAGGACATAGGACAGGACCCTAAGGACATTACCAGGACTATAAGGATAGGATAGACCCCTAAGAACTAAAAAAACATAAATAGAACACAAAACCTAAGAATAGGACACGCATAAACCAAAACCCCTAGGAAATAAACAAACACTAGAAATTACCTAATACCCCTACCACCATGCTAAGAAATACAGTAGCTGGCAAAGCCGCTGTAAGACCCGTAAATACCTCTAATAGTAAAATAGTTGCCGTCTTAACCCCCTAGGAAGAGCTTATAGTAGCTAATACTAAAATTAAACGGCTTTAAGAGCTGCTTAAAACCAGAGACACCCCTACACCTAGTAAGGAGTTATTAGATACCTAGAGACTCACTATAGTCCTTAAGGCCTTAGCCTAATATATAGCATTAGCATTATTGCGGTCCACAAAAGTTGCGGACCCCCTATTGTTTATAGACGGAACTAACCCTATATTTAATAATTAGAAGCTTTAACTATAAGATAAACTTAAAGTTAATATAGACTACTTCCCTACTACTTAAGCTAAAATGGCCTACGTCTTTGGCCGTACTGGTAGTAATATACAGACGCATCTATGTCCGCAATATGCCTAGGACTTAGCAGACCCCTTCCTCTCTAAAGAAGAGATAATTGACTACCTATCTTCCATTTATAAAGACCCCTTTAAGATATAGAACGCCCACCTTAATTATAAAGCCCTTAATATAAAAATAATAGAGACCTTTTTAGCCTTTTAGATCCGCTTTTTATACCTAGCTGGCTAAGCCTAAATCCCCAATAAAGACCTAATGCTAGGCCTCTTTAATAAGCTTACCCTAGACCTACAGCGCGCTATACTGCTAGTTTTCACTACTATATAGACGCTAAAGGTACTTATAGACTACTGCCTAGCTATTAACTAAGGCCTCCGTCAAATTAAGGCACAAACTAAGCAGTATAAAGCTAGAAACTCTTTAGACCAGACCACAAGCAATATAAGAACAGCCAATAGTACCCTAGTATAGGCTGTAACTCCTATAGCACCAACTATTTAGCCCGCCGTTAATCTAGCAACTAGTTATATAGCTAGTTCTACTATAGGCCTAGTACAGACTTGGCCTATATATAGTAACCCCTATAAATAAGCCCTTAGTAATTAAGGAGCCTACTTTTTATATAACTAAAAAGACTACTTTATAAAAGACTACCTAATAGCAGCAAAGACAAATAAGGTCCTATTAATTTAGGAGGATAGTATAGAGTTGGAAAAAGAGGAACCCTAGAGCAAGACTCCTCTTTAGGGTTAAAAGGAATTGACATATTATATATTAATCTGGGTTGGCTAGTTAGTAGAAGAAGCTACACTATCCCTTATACTTTATTCCGTAATAGATATTAAGTTTTAACCTCTACTTTGGCTAACTCTAGAGTAAACACCTTTGCCTTAATAGACACACAGTATACTATAAAACTAGCTAACTTTTTAAATGTACCCCTTAAGGAACTGCCTAAACTAATTCCTATTTATAGGTATAACAGACAGATAGAACCACCTATTATAACTATCTTGCAGATTTACCTCTATATAGATAGACGAAGGTAGTATAACATCCCCTTTTTTATTACGGACCTAGGAAACCATGATATAATCTTAGGAAGAAAATAGCTAGCCTATTTAGGCTTATAGCTTAATATATGGAGTAAACGGCTTGTCTAGCCTAAAACCCTACCCCCAACACCTTCTTTTATAAAAGAAATCAGCATTATAATAGAAAATCTTATGCGGCTATAGATAGACACTATTTACTAGGCTAATGCTATATATAGGGACTAGGCCTTTAAGAAAAACGTATAGCTTAATTTGTAACGGGTCTATATACTACGCCGCCCCTAGACTACTAATATCATACCACCAGCACTAGAACCCTAGGAAGTCAGTAATTAGCTAGCTGGCTTAGGCCCTATATAGCTATAAAGGACAGCAAGGAATATTAGACGCTGTATTAAATATATAGACTAAAAGGATAACTTATAAAAAATAGAATAGGAGCTAAAGAGGGTTGTAAACCCTCTACTATAAAATATAGTCTATGGAACATCTATAAAGAAACCTATAAACCTCCCACCAGTTAATATCTACTATATTAGTGCTATAGGGTTCTACCAGAACTTAAAACGGCCTAATACTATTACCTTTATAACTAGCTTATATAAAATTGACCGGATAATTAAAGATAAGAAAGCCCTAGCCTATAACCAGCTTAGTAGGGAAAGTAAGCTTATAGATAAGGAGCTAGTAGAACAGAAACTACTTTACCAATACTAGGAATTTAAGGATATGTTCTCTAAGGCAGTATCCAACATACTCTCGCCTTACCAACTGTATAACTATAAGATTAAGATTGAGCCCGACAAAGAAAATACCCTTAGTTATAGCCCCCTCCACTAGCAATCTACCAATAAGCTATGGGCCACTAAGTAGTATATTATTAATAACCTTAATAAGGGCTTTATTAAGTCTAGCCAAGTCCCCTTTACCTTACCTATTCTCTTTATAAAAAAGCTAAATAGCGGACTCCATTTCTATATTAACTACTATAAACTAAACCATATAACCCGCAAGAACTAATATTTACTGCCCTTACTTAAAGAAATACTGGCCCATATAAGTAAGGCTAAGATTTTTATAAAGCTTAATATCCGCTAGGCTTTTTACCAAATTAGGATAAACCCCAGATTAAAGGATCTTACTATATTTTAAACCCGCTACAGATTATATAAATATAAAGTACTACCTTTTAGACTAACTAACGGACTGGCTATATACTAATGGTATATAAATAATATACTCTTTAACTACCTTAATAACTTCTGCACAGCCTACCTAAATAATATTATAATTTACTCTAAAAATAAACTGGAATATAAGGAGTATGTCTATAAAGTCCTATAACAGCTCTATAAAGCTAGTCTCTAGGCCAATATTAGGAAGTTAAAATTTAGTATTAAGCGCACTAAGTACCTAGGGTTTATTATTAGTATAGATAGAATTAAGGCAGACCTAGAAAAAACGGCTGTAATTAACTAGTAGATACCCCCACGGACTATAAAGGGGGTATAATTATTTTTAGGTTTCTGTAACTTCTACTAACACTTTATTAAGGACTATAGCAAAATCTCCTAGCCTCTTAACCGTCTTACTAGGAAAGACCAGCCCTTCTACTTTAACACCGTATATAGGCAGGCCTTTAATAAGCTTAAAAAACGGCTAGTATTGGCTCCTCTACTTGCCCACTTTAACCTAGAACGGCCCTTAATGCTAGAAACTAATGCCTTAGATGGCGTAATAGCTAGTATCTTTTCCTAGAAGCAACTGGATGGAGAATGGCACCCTATTATATACTATTTAAAGACTATAATAGATACCAAGCTAAAGTACCACATCTATAATAAAGAAATGCTGGCTATTATCTCTAGCTTTTAGCACTGTATATATAGCTAGAAGGGACCCCTAAGCCTATTAAGGTAGTTTTGGATTATAAGGCCTTAGAATACTTTATAATAATAAAGGCCCTTACGGCCCAGTAGGTATATTAGGCGGATATCCTATCTTAGTTCCACTTCTTAATTATATATAGACTAGGCGCTACAAACCATGTAGATACTTTTATAAGGCGTAAACAGGACCTAGGTAACTAGGTGGCTATAAAGATCTTATTATAGACCTAGATACTACTACAACCTAAGCACCTTAACCCCTAGATATAGGCAGAACTAAGTATAGACTCCTTAGATGCTAAAATGTATCCTATTAACCCTTTAGGATTTAACTTTATTAATAAATTGCTGTAGGTAAACTATATAGCCTTATCCCTATAGGAGTACCATAAAAAGGTAAAGAATATTACCAGCCTATAGTCCCTTAAAAATGGATTACTTAAGCATTAGGAACGGCTAGTAGTAGCAGAGGAACAGAACCTATAGACTTAGCTTATTGCTAAAGCATATACCTAGGTCTCTACGGCTTACCCTAAAAAAAATAAGACTCGTAAAATTATTGGCGACTGCTACTACTGGCCTAAAATGGTTATAGATATTAACCGCTATATACAAAACTGCGATAACTGCTAGAGGTTTATAATTCCATAAGATAAGACCCTAGGGCTATTAAAACCACTCCTAATACTAAAACGCCCCTAGTAGCATATCTCTATAGACTTTTACAAGTTACCTATAAACCGCAACAAATATAATATGGTTATAATCCTAGTTAACCGCTTTAGTAAGCGCCTGTTCTTAATCCCCTATTATAAGAATATTAATGCTAAAGAGGCCGCTTAACTATATATCCACTATATCTACCAAATTTATGGACTACTAGATACTATCGTATCCAACTATAGACTATAGTTTATATTAGCCTTTTGGAACAAGTTTACCCAGATTTTAGGTATTAGGCTAAAGCTCTCTATAGCATACCACCCCTAGATAGACGGTTAGACAGAGATTATAAATTAATACTTAGACTAGAGACTCTGGCCCTTTATTAACTACTTTTAGGACAACTAGAGCGAACTACTACCTATAATAAACTATACCCAGGCAACCCTACCCTATAACTCTACAGGGTTTGCACCTATTTAGCTAGAAATGGGATACTTACCCTATATAAGCTTTAATTGGGAGAGACCGGAAGGACTATAGACTGTATATAAAAAACTATCTTATAAGGAAGCATAGCAGTATGCTAAACGCTTAGAAGAAGTATAGATAGTAGCCCATAAAAACCTAGAGAAGGCCCAGAAATTAATAGAACAGCAGGTAAATAAGTACAGGTACAAGCCTAACTTTACTATAGGCAATGAGGTTTAGGTTATAATAAAGAACTAAAAGATAGAACGGCCTAGCCATAAGCTAGACTATAAGATGGCAGGACTATATAAAATCCTTAATAAAAAAGGCAACTTATATAAGGTTAAACTCCTAGACTTAATTAAAGTCTACCCTATTTTTTTACCAGATAAGCTATAAAAAGCTATAAATAACCTACTACTTAGATAAAAGAATAAACCACCCCTGCTAATTTAAGTTAATGGCGACAACAAATAGGAAATTAAAGAAATACTAGCCTATAAACTTGTATAAGGAACACTAAAGTACCATATAAGTTAGAAAGGATATAATCTAGACCCTACCCAGTACCCTATATGGAATTTTATAGGTAGCTCCTATAGATTATAAGAGTTTTATAGCCGTTACCCTAACAAACCTAGACCGCCAAAGTACTTAGATAAGTGGATGGATTGCTAGCATAGCGAAGATAATAAATTACTAGTAGAGCATAAAGATAAGAATGCCCTATGGGGGTAATACGGACATATAAAGCCTAAGGGCAGGCTTTTTTGGAGGGGGGGTAATATTACGGCACTAGCAAATTGCCGTTAGATTGCCATAAACTGCCGTTACATAATAGTAAGTTGCGGTAAGTTGCCATTACATAACCAGAAGATTATATATAACTTTAAGCGGTGCTTCCATTCTTCTTATTTCCTTTCTTTAGCTTTAGATCCTCGTTTATAGACAATCCAATTATATAGGCTTGCGCGTCCCTCTTCCTGTGCTCATGCCTTAATTAACTAAGTCGCTAACAGAACCCTAGGGAAAGTCTCCTCCCTAGGGTATCCTATTAATCTTAAAGAGATCAATCTAAGTTAGTTAATAGGTGGAAAACACTTTATAGTTCTATATATAGTATCTTAAAATAGATATAGAGTTAACACAACTGCCCTTATTAATACTAGAGCAAATAGCTTTGCCTTTATAAACACTACTTATATAAATAATGTTGCTAAGTTCTTAAATATAAAGGCTACCTAACTAAAGAAGCCTGTTTAAGTAAAAGGCTATAACGGCTAAGCCAGTAAGCCAGTAACCCATATCTTAAAGCTATATATTGCTATTAATAGATAACGTCAATTTGGTATCCCCTTTTACATCCTAGACCTAGGGTCCTATAACATTATCCTTAGCCAAAAGTGGATGTCCTACTTTAATATTTAGTTAAATATATAATAAAGATAGTTCGTTTAGCTAGAGAGTAGATTAAAATTACCCTCCTTTATTAGAGAAATTTAAACTAACCATAAGATATTAGCCGCGAAGGCTAACCCTATTTATTAATAGGATATTAGGGACCGCAACCTAGCCTTTACCTAAAAAGATGCCCGCTATAAGGCTAGTAGGAACTTTATACTAACAAGGATACTCCCCTAAAGTACTACAGTTAAGGGGGACTCTACTTATAGAAGTAGAACGGATAGTAACAAAGATAACTTCTAAATTATGGAGATCCGGCCAATATAAAAGAGGATATACTAATAGGATATTAAGGATAACCTTTAGAAGATATAATAAGAGCTAAAGGGAGTAAATACAACGCTAATATACTAAAGGCCCCCAAGGCCACGGACACCCCTACTATTACATAACCCCCCTATAGTAGACATCGCGGCAATTAGTGCTATAGGTTTCCACTTTAATATATATTAGAAGGATAATAAGGTCTTTATAACTAGCTTATATAAAATTAACTAAATCATTAGCAAGAAGGAAGAAGGGCTAGTAGAGGAAACTAATAAGGAGCTAGTTAAACACCTCCTCCCTACTTACCTCTTAGACTATAAAAATATGTTCTTAAAAGCAGCTTCAGATATACTACCCCCCTACTAAACCTACAATTATAAGATTTAATTAAAGGACAATAACTCTCTAGACTATAGCCCCTTTTATTAGCAAATAATAGAGAAACTAAAAGTAATAAAGCAGTACTTAATTAATAACCTCTATAAAGGGTTCATCGAGCTAAGCTAGGCCCCTTTTACTTCCCCTATTCTATTTATAGAAAGCCTAATAAAGGCCTTTATTTCTGCATTAACTATTATATAAACACAATTACTTAGAAAAACCATTACCCTTTCCCCCTAATTAATAAGACCCTTACATATCTAAGCCGGGCCAAAATCTTCACTAAGCTTAACATCTGCTAAGCTTTCTACTAAATTAGAATGGACCCTGCCTTAAAAGACCTAATAACGTTCCGTACCTATTACGGTTCTTATAAATATAAAGTCCTTCCTTTTAGGCTAATAAATGGACTAGCCATATACTAATAGTATATAAATAATGTTCTTTTTAATTACCTTAATAAATTCTATATGGCATACCTAGACGACATTCTTATATACTTAGACAATAAGCTTAAGCACTAAGTCCACATTAGAAAGGTCTTAGAGGCTCTACAAAATACAGGCCTATAAGTTAATATTAAGAAATGTAAATTTAGAGTAAAACGCATAAAGTACCTTAGGTTCATTATTAGCATAAAAGGGATTAAAGTTAACCCTAAGAAGGTTAAGGCAATCCATAACTAAAAGCCCCCTTATACTATAAAAGGGTCCCAGTCCTTTCTTAGCTTTTATAATTTCTACTATTAGTTTATCCATAATTATAGGGTTATAGCTAAGCCTCTTATACGGCTAACTTAGAACAACACGCCTTTTATTTTCAACAATAACTATATAAAAGCCTTTAAGGAGTTAAAGGGCCAACTCATCTCCTCCCTAATTCTCCATTACTATAACCTAGACTAAGAATTAATACTAGAAACAGACACCTCCAATAGAGTAGTAATGGGGGTTCTCTTATAGCTATACCCAGATGGCGAGTAGTACCCTATTACATTTTTCTTAAAGATAGTGGCCCTAGCTAAGTATAACTACAAGGTGCATAATAAGGAAATACTAGCTATTATACAATTATTATCCTAGTAGCGCGCGGAGCTTAAAAGCACAGACTCTTAAATTAAGGTCTACACTAACTATAAAGCCCTTAAGTATTTTATAATAACAAAGCAGCTTACCAGTTAATAGGCCCAGTAGGCTAAAACACTCTCCTAATTCTTCTTTACAATTATATACCGCCCTAGCACACAAAATTCTAAGGCTAATACCCTAACCTATAGAGAACAGGATATAGAGCTATAAGATAAGCTAAAGGCTTAGCACTAAACACATACCCTCCTCCGTCCTAAACAGCTTAACTTATATATTCTAGAGAAACTAAGCTCTAAATAGAATAAGCTAGCACCCCTAAAAGGAGAGATTCTAAATAAACTAATGGGACTAATTAACCGTATCCTAACCGCAACCGCATAGCTAAATCCCTAAAAGCCCTCCGCAACTACGCTATAAAAAATAACCCTAATTTAGAAATAGAAGACAGACTGCTCTTATACTAAAAACAGCTTATAATTCTAGATATTAACAACCTATAAATAGAGCTAATCCATAAAGCCCACTATTAAATCTCTATAGTATACCCTAGTTAAGATAAGACCCACTAACTACTAACGCCTTATTACTATTAGCGAGGACTCTTGTCTAATATAGAACAATTTATTAAAACTTATTATACTTATAAACATGTAGATACCCCTAGGGATTAAACTCCTAGGTAGCTATAACCGCTGCCAGTCCCCAAACACCCTTAGCAATATATTATAATAGACTTTAAATTATTCCTAAAGAATAAACATGGCTATAATATAGCCTTTATAGTAGTTAACTAACTAAGTAAATAAACCATTTCCCTCTTTTATTTTAAGACTATAACTATAAAGGATATAGCCCGCATATACATTAACAATATTTACCAGATCTATAGCACTCCTAAATTAATTATCTCTAACCGCAGACCCTAATTTATATTAGACTTCTAGGACAAATTCTACTACATCCTTAGGATTAAAATTAAGCTCTCTACCGCCTTTTACCCTTAAACTAATAGCCAAACTAAGATTATAAACCAGTACCTCAACTAGCAACTTCGCCCCTTTATTAACTACTACCAGGACAACTAGTTGGAACTATTGCCGATAATAGACTACACACAGCTTACGCTTCCTTATAATAGTATAGGAATATCACCATTTAAGTTACTCTATGGATACAGGCCATAAACATCCTTTAATTAGGATAGGCCTATAGGACCTATAACAGCCTACAAACACCTTAGATATAAAGGGGCCTAGGCATTCACTAGAAGAATATACAGAGCCTAAAAAATAGCCTAAGTAATTATAAAAAAGGTATAAAAGAAGAAAGAGGCTAATATAAACTAATATTATCGTAAGATAGACTTCCAAGTAGGAGATAAGGTATAGGTGTTAACAAAAAACTAGAAGACCTAGAGGCCGAGCTATAAACTAGACCACTAAATAGCTGGCCCCTATAAGATCCTTAAAAAGGAAGGACACTCTTTTAGGGCTAAGCTACTAGAGTTAATAAAGATCTACCCTATTTTCTCTCTAGACCAACTATAGAAGGCTATAGACAACCCATTGCCTAGATATTATAACAACCCCCTATTACTAATCCAGATTACAAAGGATAAGGGATAGGAAGTTAAAAAGATCTTAGCAGTTAAGAAGGACTATAGTACCTTAAAATACCGTGTAAGCTAGGTAGGTTATAACAAAGATCTAGAATAGTACCCTACGTCTAATTTTAAGTACTCTCCCTATAAGCTATAAAATTTCTACCTAGCCTACCTAGACCTCCCTAGACCACTATATAAACTAGACAGCTAGATCAAATGCTGAGAAGAGGGGTTAGACAACTATAATAATTTAAATAACAATAGAGCACTTAGATAAAGCCTAAGGGCAGGCTTTTTTAAAAGGGGGGGTTAATGTAACGGTACTAGAGCGCGTTACCTACTATATTGCTGTTTTTAGGACAATTTGCCGCTTTCTAGGCAATCTGCCAAATTCTGCTATATTCTGCCAGTACTACTTATAGAGCTAGCTAATTAGGATTTTCTATACCTGGCATAGAAAATCACTATTAGTTTACTTACCACTAGCGCCTTAGCGACCCCTTATATCTTATTAGTTACCAATAGTCTTCTTCTCCTTCTTCTCCTTAGCTTAGTATTCTTGTATACTAGCAATCTACAAGCTTTAGTTTAGAGGCATTTATACAAGCCCGTTACAATAAAAGCTCTATTAAATGCCCCTAAGCTAAAAGTCTCTAAGCCAATAGCTTTTAGATTAAAAGCTTATAAATTAAGGCTTTACATTAAAGCTCTAAATAAAAGGCTTAGTAAGCGTAAACTCGGTTAAAATTTTCGTTAGTTTTTACCCTAACGATTATCTTTATAAGAGCCGCCCATATTAACAACGCGTATCAAAAAATATACCCCCTATAACCCTAATAATATAGCCTTATATTTTATAAATAGAGGCCAATTTTATAGCTCTATTCTAGCGCTATAAAATAAGCCCTTATTTGTATAATTTAGGGCTATTTTAGTAGAGTTGTTGGGGGTGCTTATTTAGGGTAAGAGCCCGCCTACGTCGCGACGCGCACTAAAAAATATACCCCCTATATCCCCACTAACATAGCTCTATATTTTATAAATGGAGGCATATTTTATAGTTCTATTTTAGGGCTATAAAATAAGCTATTATTTATATAAATTGGACTAATATTGGTGGAATTACATGGGGTGAATTGCAACGGCTGGAAAACTTAAATTAAGGCTCTGCGCTAACTAATTAAACCACTCTGCCCCAAAACAAGCACCCCTTACAACTCTACTAAAATAGCCCTAAATTATATAAATAAAGGCTTGTTTTATAGTCCTAGAATAGAGCTATAAAATAGGACTCTATTTATAAAATATAGAGCTATGTTAGTAGGGATATAGGGGGTATATTTTTTAATGCGCGTCGTAATGTAGGCGGGCTCTTACCCTAAATAAGCACCCCCCATAACTCTACTAAAATAGCCCTAAATTATACAAATAAGGGCTTATTTTATAGCGCTAGAATAATGTTATAAAATAGGCCTCTATTTATAAAATATAGAGCCATATTAGTGGGGTTATATGGGGTGTATTTTTTAATGCACGTTATTAATATGGGCGGCTCTTATTAAGCGAATTTGCAGAAGATATAGTCAGAACCAAAATATCGTCAACAATGTGCACGGACGCAACACCGTTTATTGTACCCTACCAAATTTTGGGTAAAAACAGATAAATTGCATTTAATCCCACTATAATAGGCCACCGCCTTCTAATTAAAGTTATAAATCAAATTTAACTTTGGTTTAACCTTAATAAGAAGGTTACCTATATAGCAATAGCTTTAAAGGTATCCAGAGATATCGTTTACAAGTCCCAATTAAACTTTAATCTATAGGGTTAACCGTACGCGCCGCCTAGTATAAAGCTAGGTAGAATAAGCAGCCTATTAAAGTATTAGAAGCTAGTATAAGGTCTTAGCATATATTAAGATATTACTAGACTAATATTAGCTAGAGGCTGCTTAAGGGAAAGCCTACTGCATATATTAATAGGATATAGGACTTCCTATTTAATAAGTTTAATATTTAAACCTTACCCTCTACTATCCGCCGTACCCTTTAAGCCGCTTACTAGTATGGTGGGGTAAAATGGGCCACTGCTTAGTGCCTTGGCATTTCCCTGTATATATCGAGCCTTCGGCTTCCCTCCTTATCATTACGACCTACCGGAATACATTCTTTTCTTCTCTTCTTATTAACTGTTTTACTGATTACTTCTAACCAATTACGACAGACGACTAACAGACTAACTGACGGCACAGAGACTCCTATCTAAGGGACACCGTACCCTTCTACACTAGTTAAAAAAGGCAGTTTTAAAGCGTGCTACTAAGTGTAGCGCACCGCTTTATAATGCCTAGTAGGGTAAGCAGAAGTAGTAGACTGTAGATTAGCTTATCTTTCTTAACAAGTCTACTATAAATAAAAGAACTAGTAATAGAAAATAAGGCTAGGCACCAATTAGTGTAGACTATAAGGTATTAGTACTAGCCAAAAGATCTAAGCGGTAGAGTATTTTATCAGCGTTAACAATTAAGGGCTATATAAACTATACTATCTTTTAAAAAGCTATTATAGGAGAGATTTTTAAAGACTTTATAGAGCACTAAGTATTACTAAACTATACATCATACCTAGGGCCGCAATTAATTATTATACTTAATAATATATTAATCTATAAATTAGCGCACCTATAGGAGCTCTTCAAACGCTTAGGTGTTATACTAGATTTTAACCCAATTAAGGTAATATTTAAGAATTTTAAGGCCTAGATTAAAAGAAACTATATACTAGTATCTAAATTTAAGCGCTTTAATAGCTTTCTGCTATTCACGGTTAGTTAATTATATAGAATGTATGTAAAAGCATACTTTAGAAAGGCAGGATACGTTATTAATTAATAAATAGTATATAAAGATTTATATAGCGTATGCTTGTGGCTCTGCTAGATATATATAAGGATCCGCCTAGAACACTAAGTGCTCTATACGATTTTCTAATGCAGTAATATGCCAGCACAGTTTTAAGCAATTTAGGCAGTAACGGCGAGGTGCTAAGGCGTTAATGGCGGGTTAAAACGCGGTTTATCTATTTTCATACAAAATTTAGTAGAGTGCGATGCGCGGTAATGCGTCCGTGCACACTGTTAATAATATTTCGCAGACCTGCAGAGGATAAATTATCCTATCTGGCCAGGCAGATAATAATCCTATCCGAGGATAGCCCGGATATTGGATAATATCCAAATAGTATCTAGATATCCGCAAAATTTTAATTACAAACTATACCTTTACCCCCTATTATACAACGCTATAAATATAGCGAGTGCTAGTGAAATTTACCCTGAAAACTTTAATAATAATAATTCCTTTAAAGTTAATACACTTTCTACCCTTTTAAATGGCGTTAAGACTAAAGCTAATACTAGTTTAATCCTAACTACTTATATAACACAAATCTTAAGATAAGTCTCCTTAATTTATAAATATACTTGTACGGTAATAAAGGAAGAAAAGGCTTATACAAAGAAACGCTACTTTTATAAATGCTGTCCTCCTTAAGACCCAAAAGGACACTATTTCTTAACTGTTGGATTATAAGGCTATCTTAAAAGATATAATATTAAATAGAATTTAGCAGAGAATTAGGAGCGTACAATAGTAAAAGATTAGGGGGAGAGATCTCTTTTAAAACTATATTAAAAGCTTTTAGTAAGAGGAGATGTTTAAGGTCTTAAGGGTAAGGTTCTAAAGCGTATAGTATATTAAAATACTGTAAAGTAAGCACTTCTAGATCTAATTATTGTATAACGGCTTCCCTTCTTATATATGGAATGGCCAGAGTTTTATGCTTTTGTAAAAGTATTAAATTAAGAAGCACCCTTAATTGTCCCTATATACCACTTAATAATTACAGACTAGATTCTTAAACACTTTACTAAGAGTTAAGATATTATATAAAAAGTACTTTAATCTATAAAAATAAATATTTACCTTGCCGTGAATATCTAGACCTCTCTAAGTTATTCCCTTTTTCTTGGAATCTATGCTAGCTTTGTTAATATCTAGGATAAATATTGGAACCCCTTAATTGCCCTTTATATAGTATCTAGTTAGAGTAGTATAGATTAATAGAAGGCGCTTCGTCCGGTTCTTATTAAGTATAGTATTAAAATAAAGATTGGAGCTCTTATTGGCAATAATACCGGATTAAATAATGTTCTCTATTATACGATTGGCTAATGGCTTAGCCTTAAGTATAAAATTAACTGGATTGCAACGCATTAAAGAATTCGCTGTTAGGGGCATATTATTAATCTTATTATTTAAGCCTTTCTATTTAGTTTAAAAAAGGATAAGAAGCTTATAGACTTATATAATAAAGAGGATAAAGAACAGGATAAAGAAGAAGAGGAAGAAGAAGAAGAAGTTATATAATAAGTACTACCGCTAGTTAAAAGAAAGAAAAAAAGGATGAAGAATTAGAGCTAGTATTAGATAAAAAGCGTAAAAGGGGTAAAAATATTCGAAATATTATAGGGCCGATAGGAAAGCTTTATAACTATATTGTTTATATCCGCAGCTTAGCTAACCATACGACATGGTTTATTAAACGTGCTAGTAAAATGGTTCCTCTTAATAATAGTATAAAATGGAATAGCTGGTTTTTTATGCTATATATGGCTCTAGAGGATAAGGTAAAGACTAGGCTTTAACTCTATGTGGAGCACTATAAGGATAACTTAAAAGATAATATCCTCTTAATAAGCGAATGGATACATCTTTGTATAATTTATAATTTCCTTTAGTCTTTTTATAAAGCAACTCTATTTCTTTAAGGAGATTATATAATACTAGAGAGGGTTCTAGAATTAGTTAATGTTCTTAAGGATATAATATAGACCGTATTAGTATATTATGCGATACTCTTAATATTTCTTTAGCTAACTTTCCTACAGGTAACAGCTACTAAGGCTAAGGATAAGTTTATAACTCCTTAACTCTAACATGCTAAGGAAAAGCTTATAAAGTATATTAATAAGCTAGATAATTCTCCCTACTATTTAGCGGCATAAGTTCTTAACCTAGAGTGTTATACGGCTTTCTTAAAATATTAAAACAATTGTATTACTATTAAAGGAGAAAAGAAGCTTTTTAGCATATAAAAGCTCTAAGAGAGATTCTGCGAGAAAGCAATACTTTTAGGTTTAACTATATTGTACGCAACTAAGAAAACTTAAAAGTTGCCTTTAGAGTCTAAAGAAAACCTCTCTGCCTTCTATAAGGCTTGTTTTTAGCATTATTTAAAATATACTTGTTGGTCACATAGGGTGACTTACTAATGCTACTCAAGTAGATATAGTGATGTTGGTTAAAAGCTTGTTCTTCTTCTTCAAAATAAGAAAGGGTAAGGAACTTAAGGTTCCTCACTACGCTAGTGCCGCGGTAACACGTGATAACCACGTGCCTTATTTCCAACACTAGCAACTTTTCTTTTATAGTTGCTATCTATATACAAATAACGCAACCAAGCTGTGACGGTGCTAGCACCCGCCACATTGCCGTATTTTGTCGCATTCTGCCAAGTTCTGCTAGCCAAATTCTGCTAAATTCTGTTAGCCATATTCTACCAAATTCTGTTAGTTATATTCTGCCAAATTCTACTTTATTATATTCTGCCAAGTTCTGCTAGCCATATTCTGCTAAATTCTGCTAGCTAAATTCTGCCAAATTCTATCAGCTATATTCTGCCAAATTCTGCCAGCCATATTAGCGCCTTGGCGGCCCTTACTATATCTTCTACTCCCTTTTAACCTAACCTTTAACTTGCATACGCAAAGTATTTATGTTAACAAATGTCTCTAGTGCCTTGTTTGAGTTTGCCTTTGTTATTACATCTGCTGGGTTATCTTGGCCATTAATCTATTAGATCTTAAAGAGTTCTTAATACTTATAGGACTGTTAAAGTGCCATAATATTAATTATAAGGCGCTTCTCCTCTATGGTACTAAGCTTAAATAAACACTTATAGAGGGAATATAAGTTAGTGTATACAATTATAGGGATAACGGGAAGTTTTAGTTGATCTGTAATTATCTTAAGGGTAGTTCTAATTGCAATTGCCGTATTAACTCCGCTAACTATTCTATATATCTTTAACGCTAGAACGCTTTAAGTAATACGCTTACTCTTAGTTAAGCTCTAATAGATAAGGTTGCCGTAAATTATAAAGTTATTCTCTCTAGTAGATTTATTTGTGATAATAATCTTATACCCTAGCTGGGAGCTAAAATCTTTGTTATTTGTAAATGATCTATTAATAAACATAAAGAGCTTAGCGGTAGGGAGATTAATAGGCATATAGAGTAGTCCCCAATCAAGATGGTTTATTTGCCAGAAAAGACACTTATTTAGAGCAAGAACGTTATCCTTAGTTAGTTTCTAGTATTAAGTAGTAATAGAGAGATTAAAGGAAGCCTTGGGTTAATAGATAGAAGTAATATAAGCTCTATAAGCGCGTTGCTCCACATATCCTTACTTTAGAGAATTAACATTAACAACTTTAATCTTCTTGCCTTAACCCTTCTGGCGTAAAGTAATGGAATCCTTATTTAGGGAGAGGATGCATCTATTAAAGAGCAATAGTGTTATTAAATTAAGTCTTTCCTTTGGCTTTGCTATAAGATTTACTTTTACTAGCTTATCTTCTTTAAGAGCTAAGAATTAGTCGTCTCCTAAGATAATTATATTATTAGTTTATATGCCGACAATTCTAAATAGAGTTCCTGTAGTTGTAGTAAGGAAGTAGGGATTAAATATAGAGGTAGTTATTAAAAGCTTCTCTTTATAGTGCTTACTATAGGTAGCCTACTAGTAAGTTCCTACCTCTGTAATTCCATATAATGGCTTAAGCACAACCATAATCGTATCTTTAGGATATTGGTGGCGAATTTACTCTAGAAGATATGCTAATATTAAGCGCTAAAGGTGCGTTTCTAATTAAGTGTAGGCCTAAGTAATATCTTATAGATAGACCGCCATTCTATTCTTTATTAAGGAGGGAGCTAGCGCAATAATAACTCGCTAACTAGCTCGTTAAATTATAGGAGATTGCGTAAGAATTACCTTCTTGCCATTATTATTGTAACCTTAGATAATAAGCCTTAATTTCTTAAATAGGGCGTTAGTAGCTTTGCCCTTAATCTTATTAACTATTCTTAACTTAAAGATACAAACTCCATTAAACTTAGTAGGGTTATACTTCTTAAATCTAAAGACTCCTCTTATAATAAGGCTGTCAATCTCCTACTTATTAGATACTTAGAAAGGAGCTCCTAGAGTTATAATACAACCTTCCTTTTAGAGTTATTTTGCGAGCTTAAAGTTAGCCTTCTCTTTAGCTGTTATAAAGGTCATTAACAGCTTAACTCTACTCTTAATAGCGGTAACAAATTATTCTTCAAAATTAATAAGATGTTGGCAATTTTGTGATCCCTTTAGGCAACCTCTACCGCGTTATGGTTGCGGCATATCTACTACAATTGTATTAGAATTGTAGTCGTCTGGGGCATATTAATTGTGGTTCTCCTCTAGGGTATCTTCTAGGGCATCCTATAAAGGCTTAGGACTGTTATCTTTGTAGTAGGACTTAATAACAGTTAAATGGAATTAAGTGGGTCTATAAGGCATCTAAATAGTATAGGTTTAACCATTAATTGCAATAAGTTTATATAGGCCTAACTATCCTCCCTTTTTACGCTATACGCGTACCTTAAATTGGAGTGGCAGATTAAGTATAGTTAAGGTATTTAGGCTATTTCTTATCCCTAGTGCGTCATTAACCTAGTGCGTGGCGTAGAGATATCGCACTTCCTTTATTGCCTTATAAATAGCCTTAGCTTATTGCATAATAGAGGGAGATAGTGGAGAATTGTTAGTTATTTAAGGGTAGGTGTTAAAGACTAGCAGCGTAGGTACAAGCCCGTCTAGGCCAGCGGAATTATTAATAGCCTTAATAGCCATCTATAAGATAAGCTCTTTGCTAGCGCCCTCTAGTTCTGAAGAAATAATCTTATATACATGGCGTAATAGTGTGTAATATCGCTCTACTTTTCTAATACTATTATATGCCTTAACAGGAACTTCCTTGACCTTAATTACTATTGCCTTTACCTATTATTAAAACTCCATAGATAAGAAGTTCTTTCCTATATTATAAGTGATTTAATTAGGGGGTTTTAGGTAGACATTAATTTAGCACAACTAAAGAGGATCCTATGCATTCCTAGCTAATATATCCCTTAAGAAACGTACAGCTTGGAAGGAAGTTAAGAAGTTAATAACTTAGAGTACTAGCTTGCTGCTAAGATATATAACGTTAATAATAATACAGATATTAAAGTCGTAGTTATTTTTAAGGGTGAACTTAAATCGGCTAGGGGACTTCTGGTTTATTTAGTAGTAATAGTAGTACTTTATAAGATGCTTAATTGCCTTAACCTTAACTTTATAACCTACTTACTAAAGAACCCTAAGTAATTAGTAAACAGATAGGTAGCTAAAATAATGGTATAGTTAACGTAGCTCTAACTTAGTTAAGTGGCTCTAAGTAACGCTTTTTTCTAGTTAATAAAGGAGCAACTAGGGGTAACCCCACTTGCGTATAACAGGCACCCAATTATTTCCCTAAACAAGTACGTTCTTAAGATTATTAAGCTTAACGCCTAATTTATCTATATCCCTAATATAGAACAGAAACGGGGTGTTTGTAGGAATAATATGGAAAGTAATATATCCTAAAGGGGTTTGGACCCTAATTATACTAAGAGAGATTACAGTACTCTTGCTAAAACGAATTGTATATTGGCCTGCTGTTAATTAGTTAATCTAAATAGAGCTGTTAAGCTGCTAAAGAGCTTAAACCTAAGGTTTTCCTGCTATAGATATTCCTGCGGCTCCAGTATCTGGCATAATACTATAAAAGACGTTCGCTAAGTATCTGTTGTTAAAGGAGAACGCGGAACTCTCTTTTGGCTTATTAAAGATATCTAACCTTATAACAGAATAAAGTGTAGATTAGTTATTAAGAATAGTAACAGTTTATATGCTATTTACCTTACTAAACTTGGTAAAGTATTAGTTGGAAGAGTAGTCCTTAATTTCCATATCTATAAGGAGCTGTTTGGCCTTATTAACCTTATCCTTAAGATCTTTTATGCCTTTATATTAAACTAGGAAGCTTTGGAAGTAGGCCGTAGTAACCTTATAGTTTCCAACATTTCTTATACTCTAGCGAAACTTATTATATGCCTCTTTTCGCCTATTAAGAGGGTGCCTAGTTAACTAGCAATTTGGCTTCTTGCAAATATAGTACTTCTTTTAGCAATTACTTTAAAATAAACCTCTATAAGGACCTCTACAATTACTTTATGGTTAACGCTAATTGTACCTTCTACTGTATCCCCTACCACGGCTATTATATATTCAATTAGTCTAGTTATAATCATATTAGTTAGGTTTAATTGAAGTAGGTTAGAGTTAGGTGTTAAATTACTATACTTCTTAAGAGCGTAGAGCGGTGCTAATAGACGATCTTAATTAAGCACATATTCCTTTATAAGTACTCACAGGATTAAAGAGAATAAGGTTGCATTCTTTAACGCCTTAGCATACGCTAATAACTTAATCGCGTAGGCTAAAATCCTCTTAATATAATATAGATAAACTATATTAAATTATTTAAGGTTAATTAAAGAGCTTCTAAAGATAATCAAGCTGAGAAACACCTGGGTTTGTAGTAATAATTCTTAGGAAAGTAGTCTCTCTCTACTCTAATATATACTGCTGTTTATTCTTTTCTGTTTTAAAGTAGCATCTTGTCTTATATATTATTTGGTTAAAATTATATTCTTTTCCTACTAAACAATTATAATAGAAGGTACTGGCGCAGCCCTTAAGTATAATAGAATAGGCGTTATAATATTAGTTAGGTTCTAGTCTAACCTTCTAGCAACAGTTATAGAAGATGCGCAGTTTTAAATTAAGGATATTATACAGTTCCCTGCTAAACTTCTTCTCCTAGTCCGAATAGAGCTTTGTAAGCTCTATAAGCAACTTTAAGATGCCTTCAAGTGGCGCTAGACCACGTTAAGATTGTATTGGAGATTAAGGAGGTAGGGATTATACTGCAGGCTACAGTAAAGGCGATGGATATGGAACATTAGAGCTTATTCCTAGAGTAATGGAATTAGAATATGTCTCTAGTGGTATATTACTTAGATTCTATTGTAAGTTGAGCTTCCTTATAGTATATAGTTAGTACTTAATCTCTTATGGAGTCCATTTGTGCTCTTCTTTTGCGTTAATGATATGCTCCTAAATATTGTCTCTAATAACTCCCCTATCTATAGGGATAAATATTCTATACTCCTAAAGAAAGTTACAGAAGTCCTACATAATATCCTTATTTACAGGAACTTATGTTTTCTTTATCCATCTAATAAGGTCCTCCTTTATACAATACCATAGTATAGTATTGTCGTATTTGCTGTCTTTATAGTATGCTATGCGGTATAATAGGAGTCCGTTTAGGTCTTATTGCTTGGCGTTTACGAAGTTAATTATAGCTCTATTCCACATGTCCGGGTATTACAGCGCTAGTGGAAAATAGTGGATCTTGGCAGACGTGGATTATGGTAGACGTAAGTCACGTGACTTAAGGACCGCATAAAATATCGAGTGGCGCTGCTATTCTTCTCCTTCCTTTCTCTAGCTTTGGATCCTCGTTTATAGACAATCCAATTATACAGGCTTGCGCGTCCCTCTTCCCGTGCTCGTGCCTTAATTAACTAAGTCGCTAACATTATCTAAAGCTTATTACTACTCTTCTTTCCTAAAAAGGAACTTAAAAAATATCTATAAACTATAAATAGGACACAGAAAAGGACCTAAAGAACATTAATAGAACAGAATAGAACCCTAAGGATAGGACAGAACCAAAAGAACATAAATAGAACGTAAAACCTAAGAATAGGACACGCATGGACCAGAACCCCTAGAAAATAAACAAACACCGGAAATTACCTAATACCCCTACTACTATGCCAAGAAATACAGCAGCTGGCAAAGCCGCTGTAGGACCCGTAAATACCTCTAATAGTGAAACAGTCGCCGTCTTAACCCCCCAGGAAGAACTCGTAGCACCTAATACCAAAATTAAGCGGCTTTAAGAGCTGCTTAAAACTAGAGACATCCCTGCACCTAGTAAAGAGTTATTAAATACCTAAAGACTTGCTATAGTCCTTAAGGCCCTAGCCTAACGCATAGTATTAGCATTATTATGGTCCGCGAAGGTCGCTAACCCCCTATTACTTACAGACGGAACTAACCCTATATTTAATAATTGGAAGCTTAAAGTTAATGCGGACTACTTCCCTACTACTTAAGCCAAAATGGCCTATGTCTTTGGCCGTACCGGCGGGGACGCATAGACGTATCTACGTCCGTGATATGCCTAGGACTTAGCAGACCCCTTCCTCTCTAGAGAAGAAATAATTAACTACCTGTCTTCTATTTATAAGGACCCCTTTAAAACACAGAACGCCCGCCTTAATTATAAAGCCCTTAATATAAAAACAATAGAGACCTTTTCGGCCTTCTAGACCCGCTTTCTGTACCTAGCCGGCTAAGCCTAAATTCCCTATAAAGACCTAATGCCGGACCTCTTTAATAAGCTTACCCTAGACCTACAGCGCGCCATACTACCAGTTTTTACTACTATATAGACGCTAAAGGTACTTATAGACTACTGCCTAGCAATTAACTAAGGCCTCCGCCAAATTAAGGTATAAGCTAAGCGGTATAAAGCTAGAAACTCTCTAAACCAAACTATAAGCACTATAAGAACGGCCCATAGTGCCCTAGCATAATTAGTAACTCCTACAGCACCAGCCATATAGCCCGCCGCTAATTTAGCAGCTAGCCACATAGCTAGTCCTACTGCGGGTCTAGCGCATACTTGGCCTATGTATAGCAACCCCTATAGATAGGCCTTTAGCAATTAAGGAGCTTGCTTTTTATATGGCTAGAAGGACTACTTTGCTAAGGACTACCTAATAAAGGCAAAAACGGATAAAGTTCTACTAATATAAAAGGACAGCGCGGAGTTGGAAAAAGAGGAACTTTAGAGGAAGACTCCTCTCTAGGGTTAAAAGGAATTAATATATTATATATTAATCTAGGTCGGCTAGTTAGTAGAAGAAGCTACACTATCCCTTATACTTTATTTCGCAATAGATATCAAGTTTTAACCTCTACTTTAGCTAACTCTAGAGCAAATGCCTTTGCCTTAATAGACACTTAGTGCGCTATAAAGCTGGCTAAAATTTTAAATACGCCCCTTAAGAAACTGCCTAAACTAGTTCCTATTTGTGGGTATAACAGAAGAATAGGGCCACCTATTATAACTATCTTATGGATCTACCTTTATGCTAATAGACGAAGGTAGTATAACGTCCCCTTTCTTATTATGGACCTAAGAAGCCATAATATAATCTTAAGAAGAAAATGGCTAGCCTATTTAGGCTTATAGCTTAATATATGGAATAGATAGCTCCTCTAGCCTAAATCCCTACCCTTAACCCCTTTCTTTATAAAAGAAATTAGTATTATAATAGAGAACCTTATATAGCCCTAGATTAATACTATCTACTAAGCCAATGCTATGCGTAGGGACTAGGCCTTTAAGAAGGACGTATAGCTTAATCCGCAACGGATTTGTATACTATACCGCCCCTAGACTACCTATATTACATCCCCCGCACCAGAGACCTAGGAAATTAGTAGTAACCTAGCCAAGTCCCCTGCGAAGAACTTAGGCCCTACACAGCTATAAAGGAAGGCCAGGAATACCAGACGCTATACTAAACTAATAGACTAGAAGGACAACTTATAGAAAATAGAATGTAAGCTAAGGAAGACTATAAACCCTATACCGCAAAATACGGCCCAATAAAGGTCTGTAAAGAAACCTATAGACCTTCCCCTAGTTAATATCTACTATATTAGCGCCGTAGGATTTTATTAGAACTTAATCTAACCCAATACCGTTGCCTTTGCTACTAGCTTATATAAAATTAATTAAATAATTAAGGAAATGGAAAGCAAGCTTAGTAAATAGGAAAGTGAGCTTATAGATAAGGAGCTAGTAGAACAGAAACTGCCCCGTTAACACCAGAAATTTAAGGACATATTCTCTAAGGCAGCGTCTAATATACTCCCACTTCACTAACCATACAACTATAAGATTGAGATTAAGCTAGATAAGGAAGACACCCTTAGTTATAGCCCCCTTTATTAGCAGTCTACTACTGAATTATAGGCTACAAAGTAGTACCTTATTAATAACCTAAATAAGGGCTTTATTAAGCCTAGTTAAGCCCCTTTTAACTTGCCTATTCTCTTTACTAAAAAGCCAAATAGAGGACTTTGTTTCTGCATTAACTACTATAAACTTAATAATATAACCCGCAAGGACCGCTATCCACTACCCTTACTTAATAAGGCTTTAGCCTAAATAAGTAGAGCTAAAATCTTTACTAAGCTTAATATCCGTTAGGCTTTTTACCAGATTAAGATAAACCCTAGATTAGAAGATCTTACTATATTTTAGACCTGTTATAGAATATATAAATATAAAGTACTTCCTTTTAAATTAACTAACGGGCTAGCTATATACTAGCGGTATATAAGCAATATACTCTTTAACTACCTTAACAACTTCTATACGGCCTACCTGGATAACATTATAATCTACTCTAAGAATAAGTTAGAACATAAGGAGTATGTCTATAAAGTTATATAACAGCTCCATAAGACCCACCTCTAGGCCAATATCAGGAAATTAGAATTTAGTGTTAAGCATATAAAGTACCTAGGTTTTATTATTAGTATAGACAGAATTAAGGCCAACCTAGAGAAAACAGCTGTAATTAACCAGTGGACACCCCCATAGACCGTAAAAGGGGTATAATTATTTTTAGGTTTCCGTAACTTTTACCAACGCTTTATTAAGAACTATAGCAGGATTACCTAGCCTCTTAACCGCCTTACTAGGAAAGACCAGCTATTTCACTTTAACGCTATATATATGCAGGCCTTTAATAAGCTTAAAAAATGGCTGGTATTGGCTCCTCTACTTGCCTACTTTAACCCAAAACAGCCCTTAATGCTAGAAACTAATGCCTTAGATAGCGCAATAGCCGGCGTTTTCTCCTAGAAGCAACTAAATAGAGAATAGCACCCTATTGCATACTATTTAAAGACTATAATAGATGCTAAGCTAAACTACCACATCCATAATGAAGAAATGCTGGCTATTATCTCTAGCTTTTAGCACTAGCGTATACAGCTAGAGGGGACCCCTAAGCCTATTAAGGTAGTTTTAGATTATAAGGCCCTAGAATACTTTATAATAACTAAGGCCCTTATGGCCTGGCAGGCACGCTAGGCGGATATCCTATCTTAGTTTAACCTTTTAATTATATATAGACTAGGCGCTATAAACTGTATAGATGCTCTTATAAGGCGTAAATAGGACCTAGGTAATTAGGTGGCTGTAAAGATCTTATTATAGACCTAGATACTACTATAACTAGAGCACCTTAACCCCTAGATATAGGCAGAGCTAAATACAGACCCTTTAGATGCTGAGATATGTCCTATTAACTCTATGGAACTTAACCTTATTAATAAACTACTGTAGGTAAACCGTACAGCCCCTTCTCTATAAGAGTACCATAAAAAGGTAAAGGATGCTACTAGCCTATAGTCCCTTAAAAATAGACTGCTTAAGCACTAGGAACGGCTAGTAGTAGCAAAGGAATAGAATTTATAGACTTAGCTTATTGCCAAAGCATATACCTAGGTCTCTATAGCTTACCCTAGAAAGAATAAGACCTGTAAAATTATTGGTAACTAATACTACTGGCCTAAAATGGTTATAGATATTAACCGCTATATACGGAACTGTAATAACTGCTATAGGTTTATAATTCTATAGGATAAGACCCTAGGACTATTAAAGCCACTCCCAATACTAGAACGCCCCTAGCAGTATATCTCTATAGACTTTTATAAGCTGCCTATAGACCGTAACGGATATAATATAGTAATAATCCTAGTTAACCACTTTGGTAAGCGCCAGTTCTTAATCCCCTATTATAAGGATATTAATGCTAAAGAGATAGCCTAACTATATATCCATTATGTCTACTAAATTTATAAACTACCAGATATTATTATATCCAATTATAGGCCGCAGTTTATATTGGCCTTTTAGAATAAGTTTACTTAGATTCTTAGTATTAAGCTAAAGCTTTCTATAGTATACTACCCCTAGACAGATGGTTAGATAGAGATTGTAAATTAATACTTGGACTAGAGGCTTTGGCCCTTTATTAACTATTTCTAGGATAACTAGGGCAAACTACTACCCCTAATAGACTACACCCAGGCAACCCTACCCCATAACTCTATGGGATTTGCACCTATTTAGCTAGAAATAGGACATTTACCCATATAAGCTTTAACTGGGAAAGACTAGAGGGGCCACAGACTGTACGCGAAAAACTATCTTATAAGGAAGCCTAGTAATATGCCAAACGCTTAGAAGAAGCCTGGATAGTAGCCTATATAAATCTAGAAAAGGCCTAAAAATTAATAAAACAGTAGGTAAATAAGCATAGGCGTAAGCCTGACTTTACTATAGATAATAGGGTCTAGGTTATAATAAAGAACTAAAAGACAGAATAGCCTAGCCGTAAGCTAGACTATAAGATGGCAGGACTATATAAGATCCTTAATAAAGAAGGCAACTTATATAAGGTTAAGCTCCCAGACTTAATTAAAGTCTACCCTATCTTTTCGCCGGATAAGCTATAGAAGGCTATAAATAATCTACTACCTAGACAAAAGAATAAGCCTCCCCTACTAATTTAAGTTAATGGCAATAATAAATAGGAAGTTAATAAAATACTAGCCTATAAACTAGTATAAGGAACGCTATAATACTGTGTCTAATAGAAAGGCTATAATCTAGACCTAACCTAGTACCCTACCTAGAACTTTATAGGCTGCCCCTAGAGGCTTAAAGAATTCTATAACTAATACCCTAACAAACCCGGACCCCTAAAGTACCTTAACAAGTAGATGGAATGCTAGTATAGTAAAGACAATAAGCTGCCTATTAAGGATAAAGACAAGAATATTCTATAGACATAATATAGACATACAAAGCCTAAGGGCAGGCTTTTTTGGAGGGGGGGGGGGTAATATTACGGCGCTGGTGGAAAACGGTGGATCTTGGCAGACGTGGATTATGGTAGACGCGAGTCACGTAACTCGAGGACCGCATAAAATATCAAGCGGCGCTGCTATTCTTCTCCTTCCTTTCTCTAGCTTTGGATCCTCGTTTATAGACAATCCAATTGTACAGGCTTGCGCGTCCCTCTTCCCGTGCTCGTGCCTCGATTGACTGAGTCGCTAACACCGGGTTAATATCGTTCTTATACTTCTTTAGGTATATCAATGCCATAATGGCTATTAGTTTTATAGAAGTAGAATTAACGGGGTGTTGTACGTTAAAGGTAGGTAGGATTTTGGTTTTATAGAATCTTGTAGGTTTGCCGTTAAAAGGTAGGCAATTTAAGATATAGTTAACGCGTTTTAGACGTTAACTTGGGACCTTAGGTTTAGTGACACTTCTAACCTAAAGTACTTGACCAAATCTTTATAAACGTGGTTGTTCTGCGTAATAGACGCAACTTGGTATTTCCTAGTACTTAGTGACACTTCTATTACTAGTTTTCCGCAAGTTTAAGGTAGTATAGTATCGCCGGGATCCATTCCATATAAGCGTATATAGCACCCCTACATGAGACTGTCTCTTCTGTCAAAAACCTAGCTGTTCTGTGGTTAACTATATGTTTAACCACTAATTAGTGTTGGTCACACAGGGTGACTCACTAATGCTACTTAAGTAGACATAGTGATGTTAGTTAAAAGCTTGTTCTTCTTCTTTAAAATAAGGAAGGGTAAGGAACTTAAGGTTCCTTATTACGCTAGTGCCGCGGTAACACGTGACAACCACGTGCCTTATTCCCGACAATACTCATCCATAAAGTCTAGATAAGTTTAATACCTATATTAACAAGAATCTAATTCCACTTAATAGCTATATAATAGCTATTTAATAGTAGAACTAGCCTCTTTAGTATATAAGATTTCCACAACTCTTATAGCTTGTAATTAAAGTTCTTTTAATATTTAGAATAAGTAATAAGCCAGAGAGAGTATTTTTAGGTTCTTAATATTGCGTTCTATGGGATTGTATAAGTACTACTCTATAAATACTTAAGGCATTAGAATGCGCGAACGACTAGATAGCTTATAAGATTCTAAGTATTCTCTTATAGTTATATAAGGGAAAGTATATAAGGGGTGTGTTATATAACACTAAAGGGGGGAAGGGGGGCATATAAATAAAATAATTTTAGGTAAAAGGTAACTACTAAAGGCGTATAGGTAGTATAGGTAAATATATACTAACTTTAAACTTAATAGATTATAAGTTTAAATCCTACCAATATTGTCCTTTATTAAGAATTAGGAAATATAATTGTCTGGTATACTTCCCGCCCTATTATATAAGAGATTCTCTAGTAATATTGCCATAATATAAGTAAACTCTCCTTCCTGTATAATATACCTATATAACTAACTACTTTTAGGATAAGTAGGAGAGGGTAGAAGCTTTACTAGTAATTAATATGGAGGCTTAGGTAGGAGGTATATTGGAGAAGTAAGTTTGGATAGAGAGGCCCTTATATATAAATGCAATTCTAATTTAGAGCCGTGGGTCTTTAAATATAATTATAAGTAATCTATATTACTTATACAAGGCAGAGAGCTAATTAATACTAGCCTTATAAGGCTTATATAGCGACTCTATATTATCTAGTAGGTCCTCGCCCCTTTACTAAATATTGGAGTCTCTTAGGATTCTGTGGTAGGTGCTATAGAAATTACAAGTGGCGGGATTATGGGGCTTGATATTCGTCATACGATATAAATTCTTAGCCTATAGCGGCGGTAGCGGGAGTACTAGAGGGCGAGGATCGGATTGTGGAACCGGAGGATAATAAGGAGTAGATAAAAGTTACTGAATTTAAACTGCTGGGTCTCCTCTTTTTTCCTATTTTTATTTTATTTTATAGTATTTTATATAAAGAGAAGTATAAATAAAAAGGTAGAAAGGAGATATCTAATTAGTAGGAAAGCTAAAGGTATTTACTAGAGCTTTGTGTAGAGCTTTATACAGAGCCTCCGTAGAGCTTTACGCAGAGCCTCTATATGCAGAGCTTTGTGCGGAGCCTCTGTAGAGCTTTATGCAGAGCCTCTATAGAGCTTTATGCGGAGCCTCCGTAGAGTCTTATGCGGAACCTCTATAGACCTTTATATGGAGCTTTATATAGAGCTTTTGCTAAGCTTTAGTAGAGCTCTATATAGGTAAGCCTTATTCCGCGGAGCTCCTATAAGCTTTATATCTATATAATATTACTTATCCTTAGGATATTTAGATAAAAGTGGTACTATTTTAAAGCGCTTTACAAGCTCTATAAATCTATACTAATAAAAAAATTATTTATTTAATATTGGGGGGTGCATTGCAAGTATAAGTATATTAGGGGTTTTTGCCAAGACTATCCGGAGACTATCCGGATAGTCTTCGCATACTATTAGCTAATAGATCTATTATCCGAGAGGCCTATCCAGCCTATCCTCCGTAGGTCTAATATTTTGGTTCTAACTGTAAGAAAACTGCAGTATCCCCAATTATCCCCACTGACGCGTTATTTACTAACTACTAAAAGTTAACCTTTTTATATTGGGTTTAGGAAAGTGCTAATACTTTAGGAAAAGACAGAGGATACTAGGGAATTATATTATAGCCTTACTAGGAATCTCTAACCCTTCTCTAGTTACCAATATTGTACTCTACCGTCGCTTATAAAGATACCATAAATAACCTTATTTCGTATACGCCAGTTAGGCCTTTAAGCTCTACCTATTACTCCTTCCTTATCTATACCACGAGCTTTATATTAATTAAGTCTTTTAGTACCTTTAACGCCTAGTTCCGCGTCCTCTATACCTCATACTGTTAACAATAAGGGCAAATAGCGCATTATAATAAATCCTTCTAACCTATATATATTACGACTTCCTCCTTTAGCTAAATAATATTACGGCTGCGTATTTCCTTTGCGATAAAAAGAAATAGGCTACTAATTAAACCGCCTATTAGCATATAATTAGTAATTTAGACGAGTCCTATATATATAATTTTAAAGGTATCCTATTTATAAGACTTAGCTTAGCGTCTATAGCTAGTTTATTAATTAAATTAGATATAGTATAGTTTAAGAATAAAGTGACAGAAGATATATTCTTAGTTATATTATTAAGTGGGTACCTCTTACGGGTGCCTAGCACTGGTATTAATATATTACTCTTATCTTATAAGGTATCTTAGGTATCAGTATTAGTATATTATACGTTAGCTATATATATATTAACGTGGTATCTAAGAAGCCTACTTAAAAGCGCGTCTGCACCACTTTATAAGAACTTTTACTATTCTCTTAGGGCGTATTATAGCTCTATATATTATATAAGCTAATTAAATACACCTCCTAATAGAGCTTATAAGCCTATAGTAACCTCTATTTATTTAGCCTGGCGAAATTATCTTCTTTTTGCGCAACTAGTAGTATAGGGACTTTATAGTTTCTGGTTTCATAGCATTATTTATAGGGTTTAGTAAATAGTCTAATAGCAGGAGGAAAAGTACTATATTAGAAGTAATTGTTTATATAATAAGGGTTATTATTAGAGAGATGGATAAGTGTATAGGAGAAAATAGAGGTTATAGTATATTATTTATAGTTGGAACGTGGATAAGCTAAGTTATTTCTATTAAGCCACTGTCAGAATTGTATTAAATTAATACTATAACTTATAACTTTGTCTACTCTTTCTAGCCTTTAGACTAATTTTCTTAATAGCGCGCCTAGGATTTAACACTAAGAGATATACTATGTGTGGTATATAATTAACTATCTTAGAGACGACTATAAGGAAAATATAATTAACTACCTTAAAGACAATTATAAGGGAGACATATACGCCAATACGCTAGAGACGAGTTGCCCCTACTTTACTTAAGCAATAACTTATAGGTTATTTACCACTAATAGATACTAACCCTAACCTAATTCCCCTCTTAACCACCTTTATCCAATTTAAACTTTAACAGTATAGAGAAATAAGAAGTTATATACATTTAGACTAAGGCCCTACTTAACCTTAGAATAGAGGCAATAGTTAAGAATTATACTTAGAGTCTACTACTATTTGCTATATCTGCCTCCTATACCTAAACCCCTTATCCTACTCCGCCTTACAGTCCGTTATTATAGTAGTAGCTAGTGTTATATACCTACTAAACTCCTAGGACTATTGCACTATAGGTATTTAACACTAAAAGTAAGTTAGATGGTATCTTATTTACGCAAGAAATTATAAACCTAGGCTCTGAGTTATATTAATTTATAATACAGCTATAGATGGAAGATTCTATAATAGTGGATTTAGGTAAGACTTTAAGTCCGTAATTATATTACCCTAAAATACAACTCTAAGCGTTATCGCAGTTGCATATAAGCCTAGTTCCGTTACTTTTATTATTACTAAAAACTAAGGGCCGGTTAAAAAAGTATTTTAATAGTAATAGGGACCTAAGCATTATATACTCTATACTGGCTTTTATCCCCCCTAAAGGGGAGGGAAAGAAAGACCGTATTTTTAATAGTAAATACTTTAATCCTACCCCATTTACTGCTAGCCTAAAGGCTATAGATTATAGGTCTGTTTTTACTTATAACTTTATCCGCCTAAAGCTCTCTAGCGCTTTAAGGGGGGGCGAACTCCTAATTTAACTTCTTTCCTTTTTACCAATATCTTAATAGTTTTATGTTAATTTAGAGGAGATAAATACAGTGTGTCCTCTAGTATATTGGCAGTTAGTAATATTAAAATATCCTAGTAAGGTTAAGTTGGCGTATGCGCTTTTAATAGTAGTAGTATATAGCAGCTTTATTACTCTAATATTAGTAGTAAATTCTTTAATATAGTTGTTGCTATATAAGTTAGTATATAGGATTAACTCTAATCTAGAATTTATAGCGTACTTAGGTAGTTTTATTCAATTATAAAATTAATAAAATTTAGACTAAACGTAAATGTATAATCTATAATAGTCTTCTATATCCATTTACTAATAACCTTTTACTAGTCTCTACTCTGGAAAATGTATATTAATATATTATAGTCCTTATTAAAGCCTATGTCCTACTTTAGAGTATCCTTAAATGTTAAGAAGATAAGCTTATCCACAGAAATATTATCTATATTCTTTCCTTTAGGGAGCAGATCTCTTAGCCGCATATATATTAATACTCTAGTATCTAGAAATCGTTTAATGTATATTATTATCGCCCTAAACGTCCTAACTACTCACTGCTATTTTTCTATTATCCTATTTACGGTTAATTTAGTAATAGGGTCTTTAAGGCTCTTTTAAGAGTGCTTTAAAGGCAAGGGTTTAGTATATTTATATTCTATTTGTCGATTATTATTATAGTTATAGCGCTAAGCAACTGCTTAAATATACCACTCCTTATCCGCGTCTATAAAATCTATAAAAATAGAATAGAATTGCGTGTATAAGTGGATTATGGCGTTATAAAGTTCGTTCCTCTTTTGCTTAATATTTAAGGGCTCTCTAGTAGACTAGACGCTTATATTATATACTAGTAATACCCATCTTATCCTTAATTTATTAAACCAACTAAGACCTATTTCTCATATCGCGTCCTTAATAAGGCCACTAGGATAAGTTATTAAAGTCTAATATAGGGCTAACAGCGGTATAGACTTCTATATTAGCGATACGTTATACCTATTATAGTTTAGTCGGCAATTCTATTTTCTAATATTAATAATTATGGTCTTGCATGGGCTGTTCCGTAGTTCTTAAAATCAGGCGCCAGCTCTAATATATTAAGTTATAACAGTAGGCTGTATATATAAGGGGTAGTATTAGGTCTAAGCTTATATAACTAAATATAGGAAATTAGATTAAATAGTCCTCTTAGTTATAAACAGCAGGCCGTAATAAGGTAAATAGTTAAATTATAGTATAAATTAATAGTTACCTCTTTAATTAAAGGATATAGTATAATGCAATTACTATATATTTAGAACAACTTAAAGGAACTGGTTTATACTAGTAGAGGGTAATAAAAAGGGCATCCCTATATTATATCTAAAGAGGTAGAATATAGTAGATTCTGCACTACAGTAGAGGATAGCGGAAAGAGTATCCTTATATTATATCTAAAGAAGCGGAATATAGTAGATTCTGCGCTATAGTAGAAGGGAGTAAAGGATAGTAAAAAGGGCATCTCCGTGTCACGTCTAAAGAGATAAAATATAGTGGATTGTGTGCTATAGTAGAGGGTAATGGAGGGTAGTAGAAAGAGAATCCCTATATTATATCTAAAGAAGCGGAATATAGTAGATTCTGCGCTATAGTGGATAGGGGTAGAGGACAGTATAAAGGGCACCCTGTATTATATCTAAAGAAGTAAAATATAGTAGATTCTGCGCTGCAGTAAAGGGTGGTAGAGGGTAGTGGAAATAGTATCTATATTATATCTAATAAGATAGAATATAGTAAATTCTATAGCGTAGTAGATAGAAGTAGAGAACGGTGTAAAGGGTATCCCTATATTATATCTAAAGAGGTAAAATATAGTAGATTCTGCGCTGCAATAGAGAATAGTAGAAGGTAGTAGAAATATTATCTATATTACGTCTAAAGAGATGGAATCTAGTAGATTCTATAGTGTAGTAGAAGGAAATAGAGGGTGGTGGAAAGAGTATCCCCATGTTACGTCTAAAGAGGTAGAGTATAGTAGACCCTATAGTGCGGTAGAAAGTAATAAGAAGTAACAGTATAGGAGGGTACAACCTCTCTCAGACAGGAAGTCACGGTATGGTTGGTTAGTCAGTTAGTCGTAATTAGCCAGTAGAAAAGCGGTTAGTAAGAAGAGAAGAAAAGAGTATCTTGAAGGAAAAGTGTGTCTCTTAGTCCTCCCCGAGTCATTAAAGACTCTAGGGCTTTAGACCGACCTATATAAAATATATAGAAGGCCTAGGCTCTCCCGAAGCTATACCTAATCTAAATATTAAATCTAGGAGGCTAAATTACACTACCATATACCTCCCCTACCTAAGTTGTTGTCCCCTAACAACTTCTAAAACCTTATACTCCTGCCTATCTTTAAAATGAAGGTGTAGTAGGTAACTATATACGCTCCTTACCCGCTTTTAATATAATGGTGGTTATAGTTTATCTTCCAACGCTAGCTCCTATTAGTATAGTAGATAAGTTCCAATCGCTATAGGGCCGATATAGTTAATTAAAATAAGTGTTAATTTATTTTAGTTTTAAATCTAGTAATAAATATTAGGCTATAAGTCTTTAATAGATTAGTAGGTCGTCTAAGGCTACCGTAATCTTTTCTTATAGTTAGACTATTAGCTTATTATATAGGTCTAAATAGTAGTTCTTAGGGGGGACCTAGCCTTCGCCTATTAAGTATAAGAATTAAGTCTAAAACTTAGCAAAGAATTAGTTTAATTTTATTATTAGGCGATTATAGTTATAACGGGCATCCCGTACTTTATTTAAATTAATATAAATAGTAGCCAAGTACTATATTATCTTATTAACAGATATAAACTAAATAGGTAACTTATCTTTAAATTTAGCCTAGAGGTATTCCTAGGCGTCCCTAATAGTTTAACCAAAAAGGTAGAGTATTTTAGTGTAACGGAACCTTGTAGGAAATACTACAGTAGATTTGTTAATGGGCTAGGTGTGTAGATATTTAAACGAAGTCAACAATGTAATAATACAAGTAACAACTGGTGGAGTGGTCGCCTAATAGATTAACTCTAATTGTATTCTAAGATTTACTATAAGGAAAGGAACTATCTAGGTAGGGACTGTGGTCCTTTAAATACACATCCATACTCCTAAGAAAGTTATTACTCTATCTGCTCTGCTTACTCTATTTGCTTTGTCCCAGATCTTATAGATTATACAGATTACACAAATTACCTTATATGACCTTTACCATTCCTCATTATATGGTTCTATAGGTTCTATCCTAAACTGTGCCCTTATTAACTAACTAGCTTCCTCTGACTCTTCTCTAAGTAGTTATAGCACTATACTTAAAGCGTCCGTAATACTATCTCCCTCCTCTTTATCTTTATCCTTAAAGATTCCTAATATCTCTAAGTCGTCTACTAGAGGTGTAATGTCCGTTTAATTAATTTAGTTAACATTATTACTTATTATACCTAAAGCTTCTTCTTCTTCTTCTACAGCTTATTAGTCTTATACCGTGGCCGTAATATTGTCTCTTGGTGAAATAATACTATCTCCTTATTCTTGTTGTGCGAAAGAGGGGTTAGTTTGCGTTGCGTTGGCAAGCCCTTTATCTCGGCAACCGTCCTCTTGCTTAGAGTGCACTAAAGCAAATATTTAATTATCCTGCAACGTTCGCTTGGTTTCTAACGCTAAGTATACGCGTCCTATTACTCTTAATAGTCTTTGAGTTCCCTGAGTAATTTGTTATAGGGTCTTATGTTTAATTTACTATAGTAAGGCTTAACAATAAGCTCTTAGTGGCTCTGGTAGAACTTCATTGTTTTTGCAACACTAAGAGAGAGGCTGCTAATACTTAGCAACGTGCTCTGGACTCTTATCTTACTGCGTCTACTTGTTTAATCCGTCTTAAGAAAGTTTATAAGAAGGTACATTCTAAGAAGTGGAAACTGGTGGAATAAGGCCTTTAGGAACTTGGTAATAAAAGAATGGATTCTCTTCTAATAGAGAGGGAAATAAGTCTAAATACGTTGGCAATTGCTCCTCTTAGGTCCCCCTTAGGTGACTTATTCTTTAGTGATCCTTCTTTATTAATACTGCCTAACCCATTTTCTTCCGATACTCCTGTACCTTTCCTATAGCATTCTTTAAATTATCTAGTAGCTCCTAGGTAGTCTCACTGTAGCCTATTTACTTTACTTTATACTATGTTTTATTATTAATGTCCTTGTAACTAATAATCTTTAAAACTTCCTATTTGTCTTCTTCTTATCCTTTATATGTGTCTGCCTTATAGACTAGTGGCTTGACATTCCTATATGCTGGCTTTAGTATTGTAATATGTTATATAGGGTAGATTTTTATTTTTTCTAGTAAGTCTAACTTGTATATAACTTCTAAGATTTTTGCCTTAACTATAAATAGTCCTAGTTTAATATAGTCTAACTTCTTACTTAGTTATTAACTCTTAAAATTGTTATATAGTAGCTATACTTTATCCCCCTCCTTAAGATCTAGTCCCTTAGATCTCCTAGCATTATAGTACCTTTTTATTCTTTCTTATACTAGTTTTACTATACTTTTAAGGTAATTATAGAGATTTATTAATATCTCTATTCTTTCTTTAGTTATACTACTTATTTTCTTTACTTATTATAGCAATAATAATATTCTTAGCTTATACCTATAATTCGCCTTAAAAGGCAATGTGTCTATTCCTTTCTATAGTGTTATATTGTATATAAACTGTATAACTAGTAGTAATAATACCCAATTGTTTTATACGTGATTAATATAATGCCTTAGATACTGTTCTAGTGTCTAGTTTAACCTTTCTATTTAACTGTCTGTCTGTGGGTGATATACAGTTAATGTTACTGCTTAAACCCCTTGTTTTGCTAAGAATACCTCCTAGAATGCTGCTGTGAACCTTAAATCTCTATCTGATATAATTTTACTTAGTGCTCTATGTCTTACAAATACTTTTTTAACATAGATTCTAGCTATATCTTCTATGGATATTTCTTCTGTGTATGCTATAAAGTAACCCCACTTAATTAGTTTGTCTACTATTACTAAGATTGCATTGTGATCTTATTCAGTAATAGGATCTCTTAATTTTAGTAACTTTATAATAAAGTCCCATAATATAACCTCCCATAGTCTTTCTAGTATTTTGACTGGTTATAGCCCTCTGTATAGCTTATACCTTGTTAGTTTGTTTCTTTAGCAATCTAGATATTCCTTTATAACTTGTCTTGCTAGTCCCCAAATTTCTTAAATAATATACTCCTCTTAAAGTCTTAACACTAAGCCTATAGCTCTATTATGTCCTTATGTCATTCCCTTATAGAATTTACTAATAAACTCCTTTGCTATTAACCTTGGCACGTATATTACTTCTTAGTTCTTATACTGCTCTAAGTCTAGATCCTCGCCCTATGCTTCTTGGATCTTTACTGTCTAACCACTCTCTAGTGATTTATAGATTTGACTAGTTTCTCTTATTGCTGTAATTTTTGGATAATTGTACCTAATTAATCTATCTTAATCTTTTTGTAACAAAGCCCCTAATGGCTTTTCATTGTTTTATAGTTCTGCTTTTCTACTAAGTGCATCTACTCTCGCATTTTTAGTACCCTTAGTATGCTGAACTTCGAAATGGTACTTTGTAAGCATTTCCGCCTATCTAACCTGTCTGTAATTGAGTTCTTTTGTTGTTAGGAACCCCATTAGGTTCTTATGATCCGTTTTAACTATAAATGGTTTTTCTGTGCCTTGCAAGAATGCTTACTACTCCTTAAGTGCTGCGACTATACCTAATAACTCTTTGTTGTAGATATTATAGTTTAACTCTAGTGGTGTTATCTTTTAACTATAGTACGCTACTAGGTGCTATATGTCCTGGTGCCTCTATAGCAAACATACTCCTAGTGTAAAGTTTAATACATCTGTTTCTACAACCGTTTCTAACTTAGGTTAATAGATCTTAAGGATTGGTTCCTAGGTAAACAACTCCTTAAGTTCTTTAAACAGCTTCTTCTGCTTATTACCCCATATTTACAGTTCCTCCTTTTTTATAAGTCTTATAAATGGCTTAATATTCTTTAACCATTGTGCTATAAACCTCCTATAATAGTTGCAAAACCCTAGAAATAATCTTAACTGCGTAACGTTCTCTAGTTCTTGCCAACTAACTATAGCTTCTACCTTCTTTGGGTCCATACTAATTTTTCCTAGTTTAATAATGAATTCTACGAAATTGGTCTTCCTGGTGAAGAACTTGTATTTTTTTAATTGCTACTAGCATCTGTTCCTCTTATAGTCTCTTTAAGACCTATTTAATGTATTCTTTATATTCCTTCTTACTTATTAAGCAGATGATAATATCGTTAAGATATAATATAACAAATTTATTAAGGTGTTCTCCTAACATGCTATTAATTCTTTTCTAGAATGTTACTGGTGCATTTATAAGCCCAAATTGCATAACTAATGGTTTGTATAGTCCTTCCTTTAACCTAAAGGCTGCTTTCTATTTGTTGCCTTCCTTAATTCTAATCTAATGGTATGCCTACCTTAGATCTATCTTTATAAAGATTTGTGCGTTGCCTATCCTATTTTAGATTTCGCTAATTAAGGGTAAAGGATACCTATCCTTTCTGGTAATACTGTTTAACTGTCTATAGTTAATGCATATCCTAAGTTTTCCGTTTTTCTTTAGGATGAATAGTACTAGATATTTGGCTGATAACTGTGATGGCCTAATATATCCCTTCCATAAGTTCTCCTGGATAAACTCCTTAAGCGCCACTAACTCGGTTTTAGTAAGCTTATAGATTAGAAAGAACTTTGGACTAGTTCCCGGCTCTAATTCTATCTTATGGTCCTATGCTATATACTTTAATAGCCTTTTACTTTCTAGTGACTATAGTTTTTTACTGTACTTATGGTATCTCTTTAGTACATAACTTAGACTTTGCTCAGTCTCTTTATATATTGCTCTGACTTAGTACTATACCATCTTAGTCTATTGTCTAACTTTGTGCTATTAAGTATCCTTAATATCAACCTAACCTATAACCCAATTAATTTTTAGATTGTATTTCTGTAACTAAGGCATTTCTAGTATTGCCTTGTCCTTTCCTAATAGTAGGATATTAAAAGATATTTTGATTTATCTCCCTTTAATAGTTAACTAAATAGATTCTATTTTGAGATTAATAATGCCTCCTCTATAGGCTATCAGATCTCCTAAAATTATTATTAACGGGTATAGGTGTTCCTTCTGTCTGTGTGGTAACTTTATCCTTTAAACTGCTGTTGGTAATATATGGTTTCTTATTACTCCACTATCTACTAACGCTTTAAACTTTTAATCTTGCCAATTGATTTGCAAATTTAGGTGTTATCCTATAATTCCTTTAAGGGTTTAAGGCTCTACTACTAGCTCCCTCTGGTTCTATGGGCCTTGCCTTTTCCTAACTGTTAGCTGTCTGATCTGGACTATACTTAGTCCTCCTTAAGCCAATACTTAGTTCGCTTTTTATCTTTAATATACCATAGATAAGTGTTCTTTGGGTACTCCCACTACTATTATCCGTCTAGGCATTCTTCCATAAGGAATCTTCCTGGTTAAAGTATTAAGTCTCCTAACTCCTAAACTTCTACTAGATGCTATCTATGTATATACTTAGCATCTCTAAACCTTTTTTCTTCTGTTATTCAATACATTCTTATTAGATACTTTTGGTTTTTGTCTTTTGGTGCTCTGTATATATTACACGCATTATCCATATATGCGATCTATGCCAACGTGTAATGTGCGGGGTGTTATAGGCTAACTCTTGGCTTATCTTTATCCTTAAGTTTAAACCTCTCCCCTATTAGTCTAAGCATTGCTGTGTTGTTTACTAGTACCAATACTTGCATTGTCTCTTTTTAGTCTTTAGCCTGTGCTTCTAAATTCTTTAATATTATAATTAAGGCTCCTTTGATATAACTTATCTGTTTCTCTAATATAGCCTAATCTAGAATAGCCCTTTGGTCTATTCACATACAAAAATCTTCCCACTTATTATTTCTATGTTGCTTATACCACTTGCGATATAGCTCTATAAGTGTGTACGATTTGTCCATAAGGAAGTATCTCTTTATTGCTGCATTGTTGCAACCTTTGGTGTGTCTTTCTATAAAGTAAGTTAGAACTCCTAAGTCCTCCTTGTCTTCTAGATCACTTAGCCACTTAGCTCTTAGTGTGCCTATCTTAGATCTGTTTATAATTTTCTGTATTAGTGCTCTGTCCCTTATACGTCCTGGCATAGCTAATCTTTAGTCTAGCTTTTGCTCTTGCTATCCAATAATTTATTGCCTAAACTCATCTATAGTTTCTGTCCTGTTGCGTCTTATAAACAGGTTTTTAATATTATTAAACTTTTTAACTACTGTGTTGACTTTTCAACTTGTAGGTGTGACACTGTGTCTATCTACTATGGACCTTATTTGTTCTTTAAAATCTTGGCTCCTTGGGAATACTTATCCCATACTTATTTGTTTGTCCTTAAACTAAGCTGCTACCCTTTCCCATCGGTTTTTACTTGTTGTGGGTTCTTGGGTATATCTTATCTTATCTTAAGAGTTTTAAGCGTCTTACATCTCTTCCTAAGAATCTTAAGCCTTTGGCCTTTTACCTTTATTAAGTGGTAAGCTAGCACTAGTAGTTGTCTGCTTGCTTAATTATCTTTAGATATTACTCCTTCTGTCTTATAAAGCGATAGATGCTGTATCTAGCGGTGTTATGATACCCGCTACTAAACCGCGTTCTGTGGTGGTCTTAGTCTCTACTTCTATTACGTTACTGAGGTTTAGGTACTCCTAGTTAGTCCCTTTACTTTCCTTATTGCTATTAATTAATAAGTACTCTAACTCTATTGTTATTGTTGCTAATCCTTGCCTATATATTGCTGTGATATCTTAATCCAGCTTATGAAGTTAATCTTGTTCTTTGTCTAACTCTTTAGTTCCTTTAAGTCCTCTTAACTCTGGCTGTTATAGCCAATAGCTTGCGCTGTACTTAGCGTCCTTATAAATTTAGTATGCGTTGTTATAACAAAATGCGAAGTGTTTGATTAAGCACTCCCTTATACCTTATAACCTTTGTGTTACTAGTCCTAGTTTACCCTATTTGGTGCCCTTTACTATATAGTTGTTCTGACCGCCTCTATAGTCTCTAGCATAGTGACTTTATTTTCCGTAATTTATGTAAGCTCCTAATTTAAACCAATTTTCTTGCTATAGAGTCTGCCTAAATGTCTTCTGCTGTTAAGATCCCTGGTTTAGCCTCTGCTCCTTAGTTCTATAATTACTTAATCCTTAACCTCTAGGTTTTCATAGTTTCTTACTCCATCTCTTGGATTCTTTGGAACCGCTTAGGTCCATTGGCTCTAATCCGCCATTTTATGGTTTTTAACTTTACTGATGCGTACTCTGCGCCTTATATAACTATAGAACTCTATCTAGCCCTCTTTTAGCTTGTTCCCTTTAATAGACCCTATTATTAATCTTAATTGCTTAATTAATTAGTTCTCTTATTGTTTCCGCATCTTCTATTAGGATAATTACGTCCTAGACTTTAGCCTTAAGTCCCTGTTTGTACTGTGCTATAAGCGCCTTGTTATTCTATTTGACCTATACTAAAAGGGTTTAGAACTGTGTGGTATACTTAATTGCTAAAGTTTGCTGTACCATGTTCTGTAATTTGTATTCCGCTGTAGTTATTGCCTTAGGGTCTCTAAACATCTACGTAAGTTATTCTGCAAATCCTTTCCAACTTAAGAATATATACTTAACTTCTAAGCTAGTAGTTTGGTCTCCGTTTTCCTGTATGTTGGTAAGGTATAGCTTAAACCATTCTAACGCTCTTCCTAATAAGAATAACCCTGTATAGACCACTTGGTCTATAGGAGTAGCTAACTTGACTCCCTCTTGTAGTACCTTAAACCGCATTTACATAAGAAATCCTTTAAGCTTTAACTTCTCCCCTAAGAATTGTTTGACTAATAGTAGCTTAACCTTTACTGCTCCGATTTCATTAATTTGATCTTTGAGTATCTGATTGTTGTCTATTAACTAATTAACTATTTCCTATAACTAACCTATTGTAACCAATTGCGAGCTAGTATCTGCCATACTAGTGTCTCCACTAGTGCCTAAGGTTGTTTGTGCCGTCAATGGCGTTATAACTGGTGCTTTTGGTGGCATATTGTTTGACTTGTTAATACTGTAACTAGGTAGTAAATGTGTAACGGAACCTTGTAAGAAATACTACAGTAGATTTGTTAATAGGCTAGGTATGTAGATATTTAAATAAAGTTAATAATGTAACAATATAAGTAATGACTGGTGGAGTGGTTGCCTAACAGATTAACTCTAATTGTATTCTGAGATTTACTACAAGGAAAGGAACTATCTAGGTAGGGACTGTGGTCCTTTAAATACACATCCATACTCCTAAGAAAGTTATTGCTCTATCTACTCTACTTGCTCTATTTGCTCTGTTTTAGATCTTATAGATTATATAGATTATACAGATTACCTTACATAACCTTTACCATTCCTTGTTATATGGTTCCACGGGTTCTATCCTAGACTGTGCCCTTATTAACTAACTAGCTTCCTCCAACTCTTCTCCAAGTAGTTGTAGCACCGTACTTAAAGCGTCTGTAACATTTAGCTTCCTTTGAGGGTTAATGGTTATAGTTAATACGGAGCTTTTTTTATACTTAGATCTTCCAATTTTTAAAAGTAAGGTTTATTCCGTTAGATAGTGGTTAAGAGTTAAGGAGCTTAATGGATTTTAATTATTTCTTTATTATATTCGTACTACCTAGGGTGTTATATTTAGTAGAGCAAATAGGTTAATTAGGGCTCCTAGTAGGGGAGGCTAAGCTATTTTATAGAGCTGCGAAGCTCTTTAGGATTTTGTCTAGAGTTTCTTATATAGCCTTAGCTGCGAGGTAATTAACTACCTATTTAGCCGTAAGATTATAAATCTGCTCGCGCATATCTAGAGTGTTATTATTATTATTAACTTTTAATCTTAATTAAATCTCGTGTTCCTCTTAAGTAAATGCGGATCTCTTAAATAAGCTTACTTTAGGTGCTATTATTAGCTACCTAGGGGTTTATTAGTATTGTTTTTAATACTAGGGTTTAGGTTAAGTATAGTCTAGCCTATAAGGAGGGAGGATATTATTAGGGCCTTTCTAGCGTAATGGAACTAGCCCAATTATAGTAGGAATGTCTCGGTAAAACACTTAACAGATAAATTTCAAAGCTTTAACCAAATTCTGCCGAATTCTGCTAGCTTAATTACCTTCTGCTAAGTTCTGCTAGATTAATTGAATTCTACTAAAAGTCCGTTAAAGACCGCGTATATATATACGCACGTATTAACCACCAAGACCACTAACTATTTAATTATATAATTCTCTCGTTATTCCCTTCTCTTCTTTACGTAATGTCTTATTCTCTATATGAGCTATATACCCTTAGATTTAGATAGAATTTATATTATTCCTTTAAATCTTCCCTAAAGCCTCTTCGCGCCCTTATATAACGTTATGTTAAAAAATTACTATTAAAATGGCAAACGAACCCAAATGCCCTTTAATAACTATAAGCATTATATCCCTAGTTAGGGAACAGTTAACTATAATACAACAGTTCTTTATAGATACCTTAGCTTAGTAGCGGGCTGCACTAAAAACCTAGCATTAATAATTAATAGAAGCACTCTGCGAAGAACTCTGTAATGTTTAAGCACTTATATTAAAGACCCCAACACGACCTATAAATAAAATTAATATAACTATATCTAAGCCTAGCCCCTTAAACGCAAACTTTAAACTAGTAATGGTAACTTAACCCATACCTATAATAAATTTAATACCCGCTATAAAACCTAAAAAGCTCCCTAATCCTCTAATATTTAATAGAAATTAAAATAATCTATATCCCTTTATAACTAAGCTCCATCTTAAACTTTTAATAAACTATAACTAATACCCTATTAAAGCTAGCAAGATTAGCTACAAAATGTCTTATTTAAGTAAAAACGCTATATATACTATAGATACATTCTTCTATAATAATACCTTCATTAATTTTAAAATCTTTATCTCTCTACTAGAACAAATGTATAATAACGCCAGCCGCGAATATACAGCTATTACTAAACTTAAAAACTTATAATAACGGAACCGAGACTTTACTAGCTTCTTTTTGGAATTTTTAGGCCTTATTAGCGAGCTAGATTAAAATAAAGCCACTAGAGTTGCTGCCCTTTAATAAGCTATTTTAGATAAGATTAGAGCCTAGTTAGTATATAGAGAACTACTAAAAGACTTATTTAAATTTACTATAATATATTAACGAATTAATAAGGACCTTTAATATAATAAATAGACTCGTTTTCTAAAGCTAACTATACCTTACGTCTAGAACTCTATAAAACTAGTATATACCCTAAAGCGCGATCTGTCTCCAAACCCTAAAAGCCCTATATACAACCCTATAGACCTTAACGCCGCTTAATTCTACGCACCCTTAGGAACCGATAAATAAAGAACATAAGCCGTAAATAAAGAATACTTTAAATACGGTAAAAAAGGATATATTTAAACGAATTGCCAAACTTACCCTTTTAAAAAGGTCCGCTGTTACGGACGCTTTAAGTACAATGTTATGACTACTTGGAGAGGAGTTGGTGGAAGCTAGTTGGTTAATATAGGCATGGTCTAGGATGGATCCGGTAGAACTATATAATAAGGAATGGTAACTAAGATTATATAATGTGATCTATATAATCTGTATAATCTGTAAGATCTAGAGTAGAGTAAATAGAGCAGATAGAGCGGATAGAGCAAGGACTTTCTTAGGAGTTAGGATATGTATTTAAAGGACCACAGTCCCTACCTAGATAGTTCTTTCTTTATAGTGAATCTCAGAATACAATTAGAGTTAATCTATTAGGCAACCACTCCACACCAGTTGTTATTTGTTACTATTATATTGTTAACTTATTCAATATTTATATACCTAGCCTATTAACAAGTCTACCGTAGTTCCTACTACAAGGCCTTGTTATATATTTACTACTATGGTTACAGTATTAACGGGAGGTTGAATAATATGCCACCAAAAGCACCAGTTATGTTAATGCCGATAGCGGTAACTACCTTAGGTACTAGCAGGGATACCAGCATAAGGGACACTAATTTATAACTAGTTATGGTTAGACAGTTATAGGAAATAGTTAACTAGCTATAGGGCATAATAGAGTACTTAAGAAACGAATTAATGGCATCGGAGCAGCTAAAGTAAAGTTACTATTAATTAAGAGATTTTTAGGTAAGAAGTTAAAGCTTAAAGGGTTTCTAATATAGATACACTTTAAGGTTATGTAAAAGGGAGTAAAGTTAGTAATAACTATGGATTAGGTAGCGTATATAGGACTGCTTTTAACAGGAAGAGCACTTAAGTAGTTTAAACCTTACCTTACGGAAATTTAGGTTAATAGAATAACAACTACTAATAAAGATGTTTAGTATATGTTCTTAAGTTGGAACAGGTTTGCGGAGAAATTAATGCAAATATTTAGAGACCTGGAAGTAATAACTATAGTGGAGAGAAAGCTATAGAACTTAGTATAATGTAGTTTAGTAATTAAGTATATAATATAGTTTTAGATACTTGCAACGTAGGTTAAGTAGAATAATAAGGCGCTTATAGCACAGTATAAATAGGGACTTAAGGTAAAAGTCTAGGACGTAATTATCCTAATGGAAGATGCAGAAAGTCTATAAGATTTAATAGATTAAGTGATAAAGATTAATAATAGGATCTATTAAAGGGAACAAGCTAAAAAAGGGTAAGATAGAGTTCTATAGTTATATAAGGCGCAGAGTACGCATTAATAGACGCAGAGTTATAAACTATAGAATAGGCCGGAGCCAATAGACTTAAGCGGCACCAGAGAATCTAAAAGATGGAGTAGAAAACTATGGAAACCTAGAGGTTAAGGATTAAGTGATTATAGGGCTAGGGAGCAGAGGCTAAATTAGGGATCTTATTAACAGAAGATATTTAGGCGGACTCTATAATAAGAAGAATGGTTTAAAGACAGAGCTTGCATAAATTATAGAAAGAAAGGTTACTATGCTAGAGACTGCTAAGGTGGTTAGAGTAACTATATAGTAAAAGGCACTAAATAGGGTAAACCAGGTCTAGTAATAAAGAGGTTATATAGAATATAGGAGTATACAGTTAGACACTTTATGTTTTGTTATAATAATGCATGCTAAATTTATAAGGACGCTAAGTATGGCGTAAGCTATTAGCCATAAAAGCCAGAATTAAAAGGATTTAAAGGAACTAGAGAGTTAGATAAAGAATATAATCAACTCTATAAGCTGGATTAAGATATTATAGCAATATGTGGATAAAAATTAGTAATAATGATAATAAAGTTAGAGTACTTATTAATTAGTAGTAATAAGGGTAAAAGGGAGGCTAACTGGGGGCACTTAAACCTTAATAATGCAACAGAAGCAGAGACTGAAACCACTATAAAATGTAGCTCAGTAATGGGTATTATAATACCGTTAGATATAGCATCCATTACTTTATAAGATGGAAGGAGCAACGTCTAAAGTAGATTAAGTAAGTAGATAACTGCTAGTGCTAGCTTACTACTTAATAAAGGCAAAAGGCCATAGGCTTAAGATTCTTAAGAAGAGATACAAGACGCTTAAGATTCTTAAGATAAGATAAGATATATATAAGGACCTACTATAGATAACAACCAATGGGAAAGGGTAGCAGCTTAGTTTAGTAATAAATAAATAAGCGCAGGACGCAAGTTTATAAATAGTAAGTTTGGGAAATAAGTAAGAACATTAGTCCTAGGTAAACACAGTGTTTAGCCTAAAGGTTAAAAAGTTAATATAGTAATTAAAAAGCAAGATAACTTTAAGGATCTAGCTATAAGACACAGAAAATAAGAAACTATAGATAAGTTTAGGTAAAGAATTATTATATAGTAAGAGCAAAAGCTAGATAAGAGATTAGCTACGCTAGGATATATAAGAGATAGAGTACCTATATAAAGAGTTACTAATAGGCCTAAGGTAGGGACGCCTAGAGTAAAATGGTTAAATAAACTGGAATAAGAAGAGGATTTAGGAATCCTAACTAGGTTTAAGGAAAGATATACTAAGGGATATTATAACACAGTAATGATATAGTACTTTCTAACGGATAGACTATATACACTAAGTTAGTTATATAAAAAGTGGTATAGGCAACAACACAATAATAAATGGGAAGATTTCTATATATGGCTAGATAAAAAAGTTATCTAAAACCAACCTATTATAGAGAAACGCATAAATTATATTAAAGGAGCACTAATTATAATATTAAAGGACCTAGAAGAAGGATCTAGGGACTAGAGAAGTAAATAATAAATCTTAGTACCTGCAAATAAAAGACTAAATAGTTAGATTAGTAAAGCAAAGGTTTAAACTTAAAGAGGGTAATAAGCTAAAAGTAAACCCAAGTTACTTAGCGCATTATATACTATTGTGGATAGCTTATATAAATAATATATATAATATATATAGGGCACTAAAAGATAAAAACTGGAAGTATTTAATAAGGATATATTGGACACTGGAAGATTAGAAGTATAGAGATGCTAAGTATATATATAGATGGCACCTAGTAGAAGTATAGAGTTAAGGGGACCTAATACTTTAGCCAGGAAGATTTCTTATAGAAGAGTGCCTAGAGGGATAATAGTGGTGGAATTGCCTAGAGAATACTTATCTATAGCATATAAAGGAAAAGAAAAAAACTAAGTATTGGCCTAAAGAGGACTAAGTATAAATAGGATCTAGTAGCTAATAGTTAGGAAAAGGGGAGGCCTATAGGACTAGAGGGAACTAGTAATAGAGCCTTAGACCCTTAAAGGAATTTAGGAACAGCACCTATATTTAAGATTAAAGTAGCAAGATTAATAGTTTAAAGCATTAGTAGACAGTGGAGCAATAAGAAACTATATATTACTAGCAGCAGTGGAAAGAATAGGGTTACCATATAGACAGAAGAAATACCTATATCTACTTATAACAATTTCTAGAGATTAGATAGCCTATAGAGGAGGCATTATTAATCTTAAAATAGGACTAGTTTAGTTAACTATTAAAGGGAAATAAGTTAAAATGTCTTTTAATATCCTACTATTAGGAAAGGATAAGGCGATACTAGGAATACCTTAATTATAGGAATATAATTTAAGGATTAATTAGGTTATAGGATAAGTTAATATTAAAGATATATAAAGATACAAGATGTAATAACAAACTAAGTTAGTATAGTACTAAGTTGGAGTAATATACAAAGAGACTAAGCGAAGCTTAAGTTATATACTAAAGAGATACCATAAGTATAGTAAAAAGTTATAGTTACTAGAAAGTGAAAAGCTATTAGAGTATATAGTATAGGACTATAAGATAGAGTTAGAACTAGGAACTAGTCTAAGGTTCTTTTTAATCTATAAGCTTACTAAAATAGAGTTAGTAGCGCTTAAAGAGTTTATCTAAGAAAACCTATAAAAAGGGTATATTAGACTATTATAGTCATTAGTAGGATATCTAGTACTGTTTATACTAAAGAAAAACGGAAAACTTAGGTTATATATTAACTATAGATAGTTAAATAGTATTATATGGAAGGATAGGTATCCTTTACCCTTAATTAGCGAAATCTAAGATAGGATAGGTAATATAAAGATCTTTATAAAGATAGATTTAAGGTAGGCGTACTATTAGATTAGAGTTAAGGAAGGAGATAAATAGAAGGCAGCCTTTAGGTTAAAGAAAGGACTGTATAAACTATTAGTAATGTAGTTTGGGCTTATAAATGCACTAGTAATGTTTTAGAAATAAATTAATAGTGTGTTAAGAGAATACCTAGATAAGTTTATTATAGTATACCTTAATAACATTATTATCTACTTAATAAGTAAGAGGGAATATAAGGAATATATTAAGTGGGTCTTAAAGAGACTATAAGAAAAAAAGATGCTAGTAGTAATTAAGAAATGCGAGTTCTTTACTAGAAAGACCAATTTCGTTAGGTTTATTATTAAACTAGAAAAAATTAGTATAGACCTAAAGAAAGTTAAAGCTATAGTTAGTTGGCAAAAACTAGAGAACATTATATAGTTGAAATTATTTTTAGGGTTTTGTAACTACTATAGGAGGTTTATAGCACAATGGTTGAAAAGTATTAAGCTATTTATAAGACTTATAAAGAAAGAGGAACTATAGATATGGGGACACAAATAAAAGAAGCTATTTTAAGAACTTAAGGAGTTATTTACCTAAGAGCCAATCCTTAAGATCTACTAACTAAAGTTAGAGATAGTTGTGGAAATAAATGCATTAGACTTTATATTAGGAGTATGCCTACTATAGAAGCATCTAGATAGATGGCATCTAGTAGTGTACTATAGTTGGAAAATAACACTACCAGAGTTAAACTACAATATCTACAATAAGGAGTTACTAGGTATAGTTATAGCATTTAAGAAATAGAGAGCATTCTTATAAAGTATAAAGAAACTATTTATGGTTAAGATAGACTATAAGAACCTAATAGGGTTCCTAATAACAAAAGAACTAAACCAAAAATAGGTTAGATAGGCGGAAATGCTTATAGAGTATTACTTTGAAATTTAGCATACTAAAGGAACTGAAAATGCGAGAGTAGACGCACTTAGTAGAAGGGCAGAGTTGTAAAATAAAGAAAAGCTGTTAGGAGTTTTACTGCAAAAGGATTAAGATAGAATGATTAGGTTTAATTATCTAAAGATTATAGCAACCAGAGAAGAACAAGTTTATAAATTACTAGAGAGTAATTAGATATAGAAGATCTAAAAAGTATAGGTAGAGGATCTAGACTTAGAGTAGTATAAGAATAGGGAAGCAACCTATATTCCAAAGTTAGTAGCAGAGAAGTTTATAAAAGACTTTTATAGGGAAATAATATAAGGACATAATAGAGCTATAGGCTTAGTATTAAGACTTTAAGAGGAGTATATTATTTAAGGAATCTAGGGACTAGTAAGATAAGTTATAAAAGAGTATCTAGATTACTAGAGAAATAAACTAGTAAAATATAAGCCGTATAGAAGGCTATAGCCAGTTAAAATACTAGAGAAACTATAGGAGGTTATATTATAGGACTTTATTATAAAGTTGCTAAAGTTAAAAGATCCTATTACTAGATAAGACTATAACGTAATCTTAGTAATAGTAGATAAGCTTATAAAGTAGGGATACTTTATAGCATGCACAGAAAAAATATTAGTAGAAGATATAGCTAGAATCTATATTAAAGAAGTGTTTATAAGACATAGAGCATTAATAAAAATTATATTAGATAGAGATCTAAGATTTATAGCAGCATTTTAGGAGGTATATTTAGCAGAACAAGGGGTTTAAGTAGTAATATTAACTACATATTACCTACAAACAGATAGTTAAATAGAAAAACTAAACTAGATACTAAAACAGTATCTAAGGCACTATATTAATTATGCACAGAATAATTAGCTATTATTATTACCAGTTATATAGTTTATATATAATGCAATACCACAAAAAGGGATAGGCATGTTACCTTTTAAGGCGAATTATGGGTATAAGCTAAGAATATTGTTATTACCACAATAAGTAAAAAAGATAAGTAGCATAGCTAAAGAAAGGATAGAGACGTTAATAAATCTCTATAATTACCTTAAGAGTATAGTAAAGTTAGTATAAGAAAAGATAAAAAGGTACTATAATACTAGGAGATTTAAGGGACCAGATCTTAAGGAGGGAGATAAAGTGTGGCTACTATATAAAAATTTCAAGAGTTAACAACTAAGTAAAAAGTTGGACTATATTAGACTAGGACTATATAAGGTTAAGGTAAAGATCTTAGAAGTTACATATAGACTTAACTTACTAGAGAAAATGAAAATCTACCCTATACAGCATATTATAATGCTAAAGCCAGTATATAGGAATGTTAAGCTATTAGTCTACAAGGCAGACATATATAGAGGACAAGAAGAGGACAAATAGCAAGTTTTAAGGATTATTAGTTATAAGGATGTTAATAATAAAATATAGTATAAAGTAAAGTGGATAGGCTATAAAGAGACTATTTGGGAGCTATTAAATAACTTAAAAAACGCTATAGGAAAGGTATAGGAGTATTAGAAGAAAACGGGTTAGGCAATATTAATAAGGAGAAGTTACTAAAAAATAAACTACCTAAGGGGGATATAGGAGGAATACCTGTTAATATACTTAGAGCTGTTTCTTATTTAGGAAAGGGGAGGTTAGTCCTCTTATTACTAAGTTCCTAAAGACCTTATTCTATAAGTTTCTACTTCTTAAAATGCACCTTCTTACACACCTTCTTAAGATAGATTAACTAAGTGGACGCAGCTAGGCAAGAGTTAAGAGCGCGCTATTAAGTATTAGTGGCCTCTTTCTTAGTATTATATAAACGGTAAAGTTTAGCCAGCGCTACTGAGAGCTTATTATTAAGCTTTATAGTAGTAGATTAAACCTAAGACCCTAGTAGCAATTAATAAGGGTACTTAAAGACTATTAAGGGTAATAGGATATATATACTTAGCATTAGAAACAGAGCAAACGTCGCAGGATAATTAAATATTTGCTTTAGTACACTTTAAATAGGAAGAGGGTTGCTAAGCAGCAGGACTCGCCAATATAATATAAACTAACCCCTCTTTCGCACAATAAAAACATAGAGATAGCATTATCTTACTAAGAGACAGTATTGCAGCAATAGTATAAGACTGCCGAGCTATAGAAGAGGAAGTAGAGGCTTTAGGTATAATAAGTAAGGATATTAACCAAATTGATTAAATGGATATCACACCTCTAGTAAACAACTTGGAGATATTAGGAATCTTTAAGGACGAAAATAAAGAGGAGGGAGATGGTGTTATAGACACTTTAAGTATAATGTTATAACTACTTGGAGAGGAGTTAGTGGAAGCTAGTTAGTTAATATAGGCATAGTCCAGGATAGATCTGGTAGAACTATATAATAAGGAATAGTAACTAAGATCACGTAATATAATCTGTATAATCTATATAATCTATAAGATCTAAAGCAGAGCAAATAGAGTAGATAGAGTGGATAGAGTAAGGACTTTCTTAGGAGTTAGGATGTATATTTAAAGGACCACAGTCCCTACCTAGATAGTTCTTTCTTTATAGTAAATCTTAAAATACAATTAGAGTTAATCTATTGGGCAACCACTCCATACTAGTTGTTATTTGTTACTGTTACATTGTTAACTTATTCGATATCTACACACCTAGCCTATTAACAAGTCTACCGTAGTTCCTGCTATAAGGCTTCGTTATATCCGCCGTAGTTCCTTCTAATTCTTAAATTATACTTAGTCGCTATAAAGTACCTTACCTTTAGTTAACTTGGAAAACGAATTATCCTAAAATTAAGTCGCGCCTTAGGATAAAAGGTGGAAGAGTATAAGTGTCTAGGCTCTTCTAGCGCTAATATACAACACAACTCCTTTAATATACTTAGCGAAATTTAAATACTTAGAAAATAGAAGGAAGTATAAATCCTAATAGATAGCGGAGCCACTAGTATAGGCTTTATTAATATAAACTATATTAAAACTTAACGCCTAAATTTAAAGAAACTTAATAAGCCCTAAGGCCTATAAGGCTTTAATAGCAAACCTTTAATATATAGCAAATTAACATACTACGCTTTAGTAAAATTACGGATAGGCAAATACCTTAAATACGTTTCCCTGTTAATTATACCCTTAAAGTAATATAAAGTTATACTTAAATATAGATAGCTAAAGTGATATAACCCCTTAATTAGTTGGGTTAAAGAAACACTAAAGTTCTATATAACTTACTGCTAAAGCTATTACTTACAATACTATATGCCCTATAAACATATACACGACTATTTAAATTTAATATAATATAAATTACCCTTACTATAAACCTTAAACCAAGATAATAAAGCTATAACTATTAATTATAGCAAAGGATATAGAGATGTTTGGTCAAAACCTCTTAAAATTTATATAATATAAGCCGCGCCCTTTATCTTATTAGTAAAAAGATAAGACTATAAAATCTTTACTATAACTATAGAAGATATTAAGAAAGTACTAGAACCAAAATAATATACTAATCCTTAACCTCTTATACCTAAAGAGTACTATAATCTAATTAACGAGTTCAAAAAACAATTTGTAGACTAACTAGCCCCGTACTAAAATAAGTATAATTTTAAGATAGAACTTAAACCTAGTATAACACCAAAGTTTAGTCCGCTATATGGTATATTATAAGAAGAACTGCTTATAATAATAATAAATTTAATTTACCGCCCGTTCCGGTCCCCCTAGTGGGTCCACACAGGCTAATACCTTCTATAGGAAAAACTCTAGCTTAGAGAAAACCCGATCGCAGACCGCGCTAGAAAGATAACAGCGCTCCGGTATCAGGGCGCTGGCGGCTCACCTTCTACCTGCCTAGTAGTCTATATATTAAGCCAACTGGCCACGCTTCGCGGACAATCTTACTCTCCCCTTCCTCCCTTATCCTTTTACCCTTCTACCCTTATCCTTTTACCAGTCCTCTAGGTTTTAGAAGGGCTCATATCTACTTATGTCTTCTGCGTCCATTACCTTTATAGCCTTAAACTGGGCTAAAGCACCTAATTGTATAAGCTATTTTACAGCCACTTAGGCGCTTTTTTTGTTATTTAATACCTCCTAAAGGCACTTAGAGGTGCAGTTTGCTATAAATTCTACCCTTTAGTAGTGTGGACACTGGAGCAACATATAGTGTATTATCTGCCTTATCTAACTATATTTATACCATAGGAGAATACCTAGTACTCTAATGGATGTAAACCATGCATTAAGCCCTATTACCTCTATACGGAGGAGAAATAGTGCCATAGCCTCTGCTTTTGTTAACTCTTTATATAATAGGATTATGGGGTTCCCCTATGGGGTCTTCCATATAGTTTTTATACAATTTTTGGCCTTTACCTGCCACTATTAGCGCCATTCTAGGTCTGCCTATTTTGCAATAAGGGTAGTTACCCGCTAGCGGTGCTAGTGACCTCCTATGCGGTAGCAGCGTTCTGCCTACACTCTACCTATATTCCGCTGGCTATGCTTATAGGGGTTTATTATGGCTTCCCGCTCTGCGCAGTCCTTCTAGTATATAAGGAATTCCTATATCTTATTCTCACGGTCCTTTATACGGTCCCTAAGCGCTTTTAATAGTACTAGTAGCTATCTTGTTTTTTGCCGGCTCTTTATTAGTGTTTTCTAGATACTGTTAAGGGCCTCTACTAATTCTTTTTCTACCTTATTAGGAGCCGTCTTGGCGGCTCTTTAGAGGGCTGTCGTTTTAATATAGAGCTAGATTAGGGGAATGGCCGCTTCCTTCTCTATTGCCGCTATTAGTATTTGCTGGTATACCCCTATAACCCTATAGAGGCACTTATTCTAGACTTTTTATAGCGGTTTAAGCAGGCTTTTTACTGGCGTTCCGCCGTCGTCCTATACTCCCCATACTTAGGCACTATATAGTATTACTGGTTAGATGGTAGCCGTGTATAGGAGGCGCAAGCAGCGTATTAATGGACCCTATATAGACGTGGTAATCCTTAACATCGCTTTAAAGGCTGCTAAGCCTTTACTTACCGCCTTTTTAATCTGTTCTTTTTACTAGAGCTTAGGGTCTACCTAAATCCCTAGAATTTACATACTGGTTTTCTGGGGAGTTATCTTGCAGCTAGTAATACGCACAGTAGACATAAGGTCTGTGGTAGCGTAGCGCCGTCGCCTTATAAAGTGCATAAGTTGGTACTTTTTAGGGGCGAATATCGCGCCATATTAGTTTGCCCATGCAGTGCAGTAGTTATAGGCGTCCTCTAATCGTTAACAGTTCTCTGTTACAGAATCTCCCTAAGTAATAAGGTTTGTGTTATCTATAAAGCTAAACCCCAGCGTGCCGCTATTAGGGCTCTGGAATTTCTCTAGCAGCTCTAATATAAAGAAGAGGAATAGGATTAGTAATAATAGAGACCCTTAGGGGATGCCTATTTGTATCTAAATCTAGTTGCTCTTAAATCCTATAAACTTAATATGGGTTTTGCGTGCTATTAGGAAGCTTTATATAAAGTCTATAAGCCACCTTAGAAAGCCTTTACTTTTTAAGATATAGAGAAGCCTTTTATAGGAGACATTATTAAACGCCCCTGCTAAGTCTAAGCTTAGTATTAACACTACGTACTCACGGCGCGTTTGCCACGCCGTCTATATATAGGAGCTAAGCAGTCCTACCACTAATAGCATAGATTGCTTGCATCTTGCTCCCATCTAGTTCTAGGGGAGTAACCTATACTCTTCTGCTACCTCTAATATAATATTGGCTATGTGTTTCTCTAGGACTTTTATAAGCATATTTTCAAGGGTAATTAGTCTGTAGCTGCCTAGGAGAGAATAGTCTTTCTTTCCTTCTTTATATAAGACCGCTGTTATAGATTCTTTAAGGCTTTTTAGTATTATTCCGTTGGCAAAGTAGTAACTGGCTACTTCTGCTAAGTCTTTTGCAATAACTAGGGCAACTATTTTAAGAACCTTATTTGGTATACTATCTGGCCCTAGGGCTTTACTATTTAGAAGGCTCCTAATTAGCTTATTAATTTCTTTAGTTGAGATAATAGGGCTAATATTAAGTGCTCTTTGCTCCGTTGTTGTCTTTATTTTAATATTGCTAAGATCTACTATTCCGGTCTTAGGAAAGAATTTAGCTATAAGGATATCTGCTTTTATAGTATTGTTATCTATTAAGGGGTCCTTAATAGACCTCCTAAGATCTGGTAGATAGGGGTCCGCCTTTACTACGCTTGCTTTTCTGCTCCATTTTAATAAGATTTAGAGTCCTTTATTATAAGGCTTTAATTGGTCCTTAGTAAGTTCGTAAATAAAGCGTCTCCAGTTATTATAGCTAACTCTCCCAGTTTCTTTCTAGAGTTGGTTACTTAGTGTTAAATATCTTTAAAGATCCTAGGGGTTGTTATAGTCTTGGTACTGTTGTTATGCCTAATAGGCATTGGCGTAAAGCTAAGTAGCCTATAGCAACCATTCTCAGCGGGCCTACTGGCTAGGCAGTGCTTGTAGGCAGTGCTCTTTAAGTGCTTATTTAATTCCCTCCTAGATAGCTTTAAAGGGGTTTTTAGATGTGGTCTAGTTAAGCCCCTAGATATTTTAGAGGAAGCCCTATAAATCTAGCTTTTTAAGAGTGAGGCGCTGGCATTCCGCTAGCGGACAGCCAGTATTGTTAATTTAGATGTGGATAGGTATGTAATCTCTTATAAGGGCCCATTCCTTAACTATGCTATAGAAGTTGACTTTTCTATATAGGTCTGGAGATATAAACATAAGGTTAATTACACTCTCCTATTGCCCTCTTTTCTATATAGGCTCTCCTTTTAATATGGCGAGTATAAGTCCTCTAGCATTAGTTTTAGCTAAAAGGCGTTCCGCTTACTCTTTACTAGCTATATACTTTCCACCCTATATTAGGTGGTAGGCGTTAAAGTCGCCTAGAAGTATAACTTCTCCCTTAGCCTCCTTAATAGCCGTTTTAACCTTAGACCATGTCCTAATTTAAAGGCCATTTTCGCGCGGGTTATAGATATTAATAATTGTAATCTCTAGCCCCTTTAGACATACCCAGAGGGCTGCAGTAAAGGGGCTATACTGTCTGTGTTTCCAATACACAGCTTTAATATTCTAGCTAATTATAAAGCAGACCTTTATTATAGGGAGAGCGTTATATATAAGTATAAATCCCCTAGGGCAGTATATTGATTTAGTGTGTTTGTTATATGCTAGCTCCTAGACTGCGAGGACCTGGTAGTCTACTAGTGTAACGCTATTAAAGAAGGGGTAATACGCCCCTTAGTTTGCATTTCCGTAGTTATACTAAATAATTATGCACCTACTTATTTTAAGTAGGTATGGGCTTATCTATATCTATATCCTATTCCTTTTTAGTTTTACTAGAAATTGTTATTGCTCTATTAGCGCAAAGCCGGAGCCTTAATTATAATCTATCTCTACTTACTTTATTAATAAAGGATAATTTGCCTAGTCCCTATTTAAGTGGTTATTCTTAGGTCCCTAATATTTCCCATCCTCTTTTCTTATTAGTAATAATTATAAAGTTTCCTGGTATTAGGGGTTGGTGTATTATATCTATGGCTTCTCGCATATAGAGCGACTGCATTAAGAGGGCCATTCTTTTTATTTAGATACCCTTAAGGTAGCTTTAAAAGGACCTATACTCCTTTCTTTGCTATACTTTATAGGCTTTACCACAATTAACACAGGATACCCTCTTCTTAGGGCAATCTATAGTGTTATATGGTCCCGCATATTGTCTATATTTTATTTACTTTCTATATACGCTTTAAGTATATCCCCATTAATTACAGCGGTAGCACTGTTTTATAACTAGGCTATTCTTAAATAGTCTAGTCTTAAAGAGCTAAGATTTAATAACTATTCCGCTTTTAATAATCTTTTGCTAAATTACTTAGGTTAAGACACCAATTATAAGTGTTCCTCTAGTTTTTTCTGGTTCTCTTTAGGCGCTACTAGGGTTTGCCTAGCGTTTCGCCTACGCTTTAGGGTTATATAGCCATTAGATCTAACTAATAGCTATACTAGGCGCAAGGCGCTTTATAGCTTTATAGATGGACTAAATTAGTTCTAAGTTATCTGCGTTCCTTCTACTATTAATTAGGGTTTTAAGCAGGACCCTAGGTACTTCTAGGAGGTAGTCTTTTCTTTATATTTTAAGTCCTAGTGCGTCTGGTCTATTTAGGATTTAATCTTTAGTTATCTGGGAGGGGATATAGACATCTACGTCCCTGCTATTAAGGGTGTGTATAGTATAAGCGCTTGGTATTATTCTCTAGATAAACTTAAGGAGTTCCCCTAGTTTGTGGCCCTGGGGCTCCTTAAGTCGGACGCGTACGGTTGCTCTCTGTGGTGCTGCAACTGCGCTTACTATATGGGCTGCCTGCGCAGCAACGGCTGCCTAGGTCTAAACCTATACTAGGGGAGCTCCCGGGCCTAAGGGTCCCCCTTTATTTGTTTAAATTTTCTTAATACCAGCTTTAATTTAGTTAAGCTGGGCCTTAGTTTCCTTTTCTTAAGGCATTAGGCGCATTAAAAGCGTTTTAACGCGTTATATTGCCTCTTGGACAGAGGCAAGTATCTAGTACTATAGGGTTTCTTCCTCCTCTTTTATAAGATCGTCTTTAATTTGTTCAAGTGTTTCCTTTAGTTTTTACCATTGCTGGTTAGGCTGGCTGCTGTCCTTTTTGTGTTATTGCCCGCCTGGTTCGTAGTTCTGTTCCCTCACGTCGCGACCGTCGTGACCCTGGCGGGAAGCCTGCGCCCCTCCGTCGTCCCCCATGCTTTGCAGATGGGGCGATGTGGTTTTATGGGGTTTCTTAATGCAGGGAATAGGATTCCGATATCGGATTGCTTTGTCAGGTGGTTTTTAGGCTGGTTTTGCTGCTGTTGCGGCTTTTTCTAACTGCTTATAATATAATAATATCTTAACGAGTATCTAGAAAAAGGATTTATTCGCCCTAGTTAAACTCTATTTACCTTACCTATACTATTTATTAAAAATCTAAGAGAAGGCTTAAGATTCTATATTAATTATTAAGCTCTAAATATAATTATGATTTAAAACTAACATCTAATTCCCTTAATTTAAGACATGCTTAACTGTTTAATATAGTTACTACCTTTAATAAAATCCATATACGTAAAGGAGATAAAAAGTATATAGCTTTTTATATACAATAGAGACTCTTTAAATACCTAGTAATGCCATTTGGTATAAAAAACGGTCCTAGTACATTTTAGCAATATATTAATAATATAGTTTATAAGTTCCTTAATGTATTTATTACCGCGTATATTAATAATATTTTAATCTACTCGTCCTTACTTTCCAAATATTAGAAATACATTAGAATGGTCCTTAAACGCTTATAAGATGCGGGCTTATAATGTAATATTAGGAAATAAAAGTTTTACGCCTCTAAAGTTATATACTTAGGCTTAATTATATCCTGTAACGGAATTAAGATAGATCTTAAGAAAGTTGCTGTAATTATAAACTAAGAAAGCCCTAGCAATATATAAGATATTTAAGGATTTTTAGGATTTGCAAATATCTATTATTAATTTATTAACTATTTCTTGGAAACTATGTAGCGATTAATAAACCTAATAAGAAAGAATATAAAATTTAAATGGACTGCTAGATGCGAATAAGCTTTTAATAACTTAGAATATTACTTTATAACTACTCTAATTCTTATCTACTTTAACTCTAACCTTAAATATATTATTAAAACAGACTCGTCCAATTATGCGCTAGGGGGAGTATTGTTATAATATAATAAGAACGGCGAGCTATATCTAGTAGCCTTTTTCTTTTAGAAACTCGCCCCTACTAAATTAAACTATAAGATATATAATAAAGAACTACTTATAATTGTTAGATGCTTTAAATAATGGCATCCTAAGCTTAAAGAATTATTATTTCTAATATATATATTAACGGACTATAAGGACCTATAAGTACTTTATAACTATAAAGTAATTAATATAGCGCCAAATTTGTTAGGCTAAATACCTCTTATAATTTAACTTTAAGATTATATACCGACTAGGTAAACTTAATTAAAAGCCTAATATATTAATATAATTATTATAGGATCTACCTGCAAACGCTTTAGACAAATAGATTATAAATTAATTATAGATCTTACTGTATCCTAAATGTTTTAAAAAACCATGTTCTATATTTCTAAATATAGAACTTAATAGAAATTAATCAGAAATTAATAAATAGGAAATAGAAATGAATAAGCTAATAGAAATAAATAGGAAATTAATAAATAGGAAATAGAAATGAATAAGCTAATAGAACATAAATATAAGAATAATATATAGATAATAGATATAATAAAGGCAATTTAAATAGGAAAATAATAGTATAAGGATATTATACTTGCTAAATGCGAAATTTAAAATAATTAATTATACTATTAATAGAAGATAGTAGTTCCGAATTCCAAACCTTTATAATTTAAAATACTTAAATTTATATATAACTCCTTTATAGTAGGGCGTCTTAGCCATATAAAGACTTATAAAATTGTTTAATAAGTATATTACTAGCCTATAATGTATAACTATAAACAAAAGTACGTTTAAGTATATAGGATATACGTGCGTGGAAAGACCTCTTAAATAAAGAAGTAAGGAGTATATTAACTACTACCAATTCTAATGTAAAGATAGCGCAATATTTTAATTAACTTTATAGTTAACTTACCTAGCAGTAATAGGTTTATAAATATTATAGTAGTTATTAACCGTCCTATAAAAATGTGATATATAATCCCTATAGACTTAATTAATGCAATATTAGTAGCTAAATGTTTTATTAGGCATGTCTTTAAGCTATAGAGACTTTCTAACTTAATAATATCCAACTATAGAAGCTAGTTCGTTTTAGACTTCTAGTAAGCTCTATATAAATAATTAAGTATTTAAACACGACTCTTAACTGTATTTTATTTAGAGATAGATAGTTAAACTAAAATTGCGGACGCGATTATAGAATAATACTTATAAATATACTGCTCCGACCTGTAAGACAACTAGGAAAAATGGCTGCCTTTAATTAAGTTTACTATAAAATAATATAATAAACATATTAATAGGCATAACGCCATTTTATACAACCTATAAATAAGACCCTTAACTTAGATTTAAATTATAACCTAAAATTAATATAATAGGACCCACGATTAAACAGATCTAGTTAATTAATAAATATAATTTCGCTAATTAAATAAAACAGTTAATAGAACTATTATAAAGTAAATTAATATACGCTTAAATGGCATAGGAATAGCATGCGAATAAAGGATAAGCTTCTATATGGGACTTTAAGAAAGGTAATATAGTTTACCTAAATATACAAAACCTATGGACTTAACGGCCCTTAAAGAAACTTAATTGGAAGTTTATAGGCCCGTACTAAATTAAGAAGAAACTAAACCTATACGCCTATAAGCTTAAACTACTAACTAAGATAAAAATATACCCAACGTTTTATATAAGCTTATTACAACCCTTAAAAGATAACCCTATAACTTATAAAATTCCATTACTACTTTCTATAATTATTAATAACGGTAACGGTTCTTACTTTATTAACTTAATTAATAATATACAATAAAAACCACGATATAAATAATTTAGACTTCCTATTAAGTAGGAAGGATATAAAATATAAACCTAGGAAACCTATAACCAGATTAAGGCCGACGCGTCTTCCCTAGTAAAAGAATTCTATAAGGACTATCCTTCGCGGCCTACTTTAGCTAAATGGACGCGATATAAAGGTAAATAATTGCCACCTGATATAAATATACGAAATATAATAGCAGGAAGCTCGAATTTAAAAAGAACTTAAAATATATTATAATGTTTATAATACAGTTACATGACACGCAAGATATTAAGGAACTTTAACTACTGGTTAAAGTTATTGTCTAAACAAGGTTTCGCAATACAGTCGGACGCGACCACGTAAGCTAAGCGAGCTCAGGAAATCCACTAAATTCCACCTATAGAATAGGAGAACCAAGCATTAATCAAATTAGTTACCACCTCAATACTATTATAATAGCGATATATATTACCGGAAGTAATATAAACACTAATTAGTGATTATAGATTAGGAGACGTATTATCTATACAGAGAGACGAGCTTAATTAGTCCCTACTATCCCTTAACCCGTCGAGGTGCAACGCCAAGCTGCACCGTGCACGAACACCGTGCTGTTCTGTATGCAGGATTCCGTTCTGTACAAATGGGCCATGTTGGAGTGAACATCTGGCCAAGCTCAACGCTAAGGATTAGCTCTACAGATAGATATATACATATTTGATCGGTCTCACGTCGCTGGAATTCTCATCATTGAGGCTCAAACAAGAGGTTCTGATTGGCCATATCCTTATCGATAACGTAGGACCAAAGACGACGGGTTAAGGGATAGGCCTCTACCAATGTCGTTTGCTAAAGAGCATTAGTTAACATATATTTAAAAATTCAACCCCTATCTAATAGGCCCTTGATTCGCATCTATTACGCACTTTATACTGCCTAGATCACGTTAAGGAGCATTACTTAACGTATACTTAAAAGGTCAACCCCTATCTAATAGGCCCTTAATTCTTTATACATAGCCTTTAAGTACTTAAAGAACTAACCCTTATCTAATAGGCCCTCGGTTTACGTCCATCACGCATTTAAACTTAATAAAAGTTAAGCACTCGCGTCCATTACGCATTTTAATTAATTCGCGTCTATTACGCGTATTTATTATTTAAAACTTAAAAATTAAACTTAATAAGGGTTATAAGACAAGAATCGACATGTTAGATATTAGAGCACAAGTTAACGCAGGATAGAAGAAATGGGGTAAGGGCATTAACCTATAATCCAACAAAACCACTACAGAGGATATTAATAAATTTATAAAGTTTAAGATCCTAGAATATAAAGCCTATAATTTTAAAGATAATAAACTATGGGAGGTCTATAAGGAAAAATTTAATAACTTTATATTATAAACCTTTAGGGATTATAACTAACACGGCACTTAAAAGCTTTAAACATTCCTATAGACTAATAGCGTATAGATAAGGAAGTATAGGAATGCCACAGTCCCCAAATCGCTATTTAACACCTTATAGGAAAAAGACCCTACAGAATAGACTAAGCTTAAGGTTAGGGAATATATGGCAACTAGAAGAGAGTTCAATTTAGAATAAATTAAATACCTTCTTAAGAACAACTTTATTAGTATTATTAAAAACCTAACCTTACAATCCACAATTAAAACCCTAATCTCAATCTTACCAACTATAAACCCTACCTTACTTACAATACTACTTACAAACCCTGTTCTACCTATAATACTACCAATATAACTAATCTCACCGATATATCCTACCTTGTCGATATAATAAAACCAACCCTATATTAATCTGCTAATATTAACAGAACTACCCAGATAGAGCTAGGGTTTTGGCAAGGAGTTAACAAACCTCGCAAAGATATACACAAAAGACAATAAGTACAGTAGAGAAGATAGCAATTTCAACTTTAAACTCACCATCTTCTATAACCTCTATAGTAGAGCTAATATACCCTAAAAAGCTAAAGTTAAAGCCTACCCTACAATATTACGCGGCTTAGCGCTTAACCACTACTACATTAACCTTAAGAATATTACTCTAACCCTTTTATTTAACTAAATCCATAACGCCACACGCAATTACTTTAAGGGACCTAAGTATAGGCGTGGTATACTAGGGCAATGGAACTTAATAACCCTAAGGTCTATAATAAGCAAAGGCGAGAATACTAGAAAATTAACCCTAGACTACCTATAATTACTTATTAAAGAACTAAGACACCTCTAGCATGGTCTTAACCTAAATTTACGCACTAATAAATTCCTCTATAATAAACTTATTAATGCTTGCCAGGAGTTACCAGCTTATTAATATACCTACTTTAAACCTTCCAATAGCCTAACTAGCCTAATTAATAACTTACAATCCTCTATTACAATATTTAAAAAGTTAAATAGTAAGAACCCCTAAGCCTTCTTTACCAACTGTCACTACTATAGATAATACCCCCAATTACCTTATAGAACACAATTATCCTTATCTAGCTAATTGTCACGGGATACCTCCGTGACACCTTATACATGTCCACCTGTTTCCACTAACGTAGTAAGAAGAGACCGACCGCGAAACGGCAACCTAATGGCAATCTACGGCAATCTAAGGCAATTTGCCATTATGTGACGGCAACCTACGGCAATCTGCCGTCCTCTACTATATTCTGCTATATTCTGCTAAGTCTATTAAATTCTACTAAGTTCTGCCAGGACTATAACCCAAAGCCTATTCTGCCCTATATACGTATTAACTAAGCAACTAAGTTAACAATATATACCCCTTTCTTCCCGTTTCCTTACCTTCTCTCCTTATATAACGTCTTAATATTATTACACAGTTTATGTACATAGCTTAATAATATCTACTTTGCTATATATTATCGTCACTCATGCTTACTCTATAACACTATATTGCGTTAAAAACCTATACTCCGCCCTACCCTACCCCATCTAAAATACAGAATAACCTTAAAGCCCCTATAACAGCCACTAATATTATATCCACACTCTAAGAACAATTAGCAAATATACAGAAGTCTTTTATAGACGCCCTTATATAGAATTAGGCCGCTATAGCTAAACAATAAGCTAAATAAGAAGCACAGTACTAGGAATTAATTAAAGCACTTTAAGAAGAAGTCCGCACCCTTAAGGCACTCGCGTTAGGGCCCCAAGACTAAATACTAGCCTAAGAGGCTGCTAACACGCCACCTATAGACAAGATAAAAGTGACCAAATCTAGACCTGGCTTATTAGGTACGAACCTTAAGCCAGCTGTAGATATTTATCCTATAAATCCGTCTACTATACCATAATAATCTAAAAAACTACTAGACCCCCTAGTATTTACCAGTAAACAATAAGAGCTTTAATTATTCTTAAGCCAACTTAAGAATAAGCTAACCGGTAATGCTAACTATTACCTAACTAAAGCTAACCAACTCTACTACGCCCTAAGTCGACTAGGAGGAGATATAGCTAACCTTATTAAACCTCTCCAGCTGAACTCAGTATAGAGCCTAGTTGTACTTCTTAAAGCTATATATAGTAACCCAAACCGCTAAGCTACCGCTTAAAGGAAGATAAATTATATAACTTAAGAAAAGAAAAGCTTCCCAGTATACTTCTCTAAATTTAACCGTTATATAAAGGAAATAGGCTGGAATAACTCCGTACTAGTTAATAGCCTTATTAAATCCCTAAGCCCTAAACTAAAAACCTCCCTAATAGGTGTAGACCTATTAGGAGCCCTTAACGCCTACGTAAACGTTATTAATAAACAGTATAATAATATACTATGCCTAACACCCAAGCCCACTCCCTAATATAATACGACAACCCTATAAACATCCACTAAGTTATTGTCTTAGCCTAAGTACCCTAACGCCATGGACATTAACATAGGGACCCTAGGATACGCTCCACTAGGGTCCCCTAAATAAGAATAATATATTACGCTAGGCCTTTACTTTAAATGCGGAAGCAAGGACTATATTTTAAGATACTACTCTATCCCTATGCCCTAACACAATATATAAACAGCCAACACTAACAACCGTTTACCGCATTAATCCTCCAGTTACCACCCCTAATCTTTACCTAGTTCCAGCCCTATATTTAGTAAGCACCACTTATAAGGATAAAGTTATAACTAATATTCTAGAGGAACCCCTTCCTACTTGCTACTAAAAGGCATATCCTAGAGTTAAGTTGCTTTTTAGAACAGCTATATTACAGGATCTTATTAAATGCATTAGATATAGTAAACCCTAACTCTTAGGATTATAGTATAACCATTAACTACTGTCTTTAGCAGAAAGGTTAATAGGCTAATACTTAAGTCCTAATTAATATAGGAGCTAGTGGTATAGGATTTATTAACAAGATCTTTATATAAAATAATAGGTTTACTCTAACACCCCTTAACCAGTATATTAATGTATTTAAATTTAATGGCAAATATACTGTCTCAGGCCGTATTACCTATATAGCGGCCCTAAGACTCTAATACCTAAACCATAAAGAATTAGTTAAGCTCTTTGTAACTATCCTAGGTTACCTAGTAATCTTTAAACAACCCTAGATAAAGCTATATAAGGTAACTATTATTTAGGACAACCTTAAGCTTCTATTTACCACCTTCCATTGCAAGCAAAAGTGCCTTATAACTCACTACTTAGACCCTAAACTAAAATCTAAAAATTCCACCTAATTCCACCTACATAAGAATTCCACCAAATTCCACCAATAGGAGATTTCTACCAACGTCCACTAAGAGCCCAAAAACCATACTAAACCATATAAACTAACCCTAATTACTACACTACCCCAAACCAAGTAGAAGCCTAAGCTTAAGCTTAACATATAAAAGTACCAAAGGAACTGGTACTCTACTATAAAAAGAATACTTAAAGAACCTAAACCTAAATCTAATACTAACTTTATACCTAATACTAAACCTAAAGCCGAATAAGAACCTGTATAAGAAACTAAGGATAACCCAAGCCTACTTAACACCTTAGATATTTATATAATTAGAGCTACTCCACTTATATAACTTACCAGGAAACTAGAACATATAATCTTCGCTGTTATAATAGCCGATATTAAGAAGGCCTTAGCACTAAAGAAGCACACTGACCTCGCCATAAAGGTACCTATAGAGTATTATAAGTATCTAGATGTATTCTTATAAAAGGAAGCCAATAAGCTACTGGAATGCCGTCTATATAATTATAAGATTGTAATTAAAGAAGGAAAATACCCTAGATTTAGACCGCTATATGGAATGTCCTAGAATAAACTCTAGGTACTATAGAAGTACTTAGACAAATATCTAGATAAAGGATTTATTAGAGTAAGTTCTTTACCTATAGCTGTACTAGTAATCTTTATTAAGAAACCTGGCGGTAGTCTGCGCTTTTATATAGACTACTAGGCTCTTAACACTGTTACTGTTAAGAACTAATACCTAATCCTATTAATCTAAGAGATACTAAACCAATTAAGTAAGGCTCACTTCTACACAAAGCTTAATATTATCTATGCATTTAATTGCCTCTGTATTGTAAAAGGAGATAAATGGCTTACTGTATTTTATACTTAATACGGGTTATTTAAGTACTTAGTAATGCCATTTGGCCTCACAAACGCCCCAAGTTTATTTTAATACTTTATAAATAATACCCTACACCTATACCTGGACGTCTTTTATGCTGCTTATATTAACAACATCTTAATATACAGTAATAATCTAGCTAAATACTAAAAATATATTAAACTAGTCCTGTAAGCCTTGCGCGGAGCCAGCCTATAATTAGATATAGATAAATGCAAGTTCCGTAAAATGGAAGTCCTATACCTTGGACTTATTATTTCTATAGATAGCATATAAATGGACCCTAAGAAAGTTAAAGCAATTATAAACTGGCAAGAACCTAAGAATGTTAAGGACATATAAGCCTTTATAGGATTCGCCAACTTCTACTAATGGTTTATTAATAACTTCTCCGCCTTGGTTTCACCCTTTATAGCCTTAACCTAAAAGGATAAAGCCTTTATCTTTAATAAAGAATATAAGAAAGCTTTTGCTTACCTAAAAGTTATATTTACTACTATACCTATACTCTAACACTTTAATCTAAACCAAATAAGTGTTATAGAAGCTGACTTAACTATATTACTGGAGGCATTCTGTCTTAATATAATAAGGAAGGAGTATTGCACCCTATAGTATACTTTTTAAAATAACTAAGCCTAGCTAAATATAATTACAAGATCTACAATAAGGAACTATTAGCTATTATTAGATATTTTAAATAATGGCGACCTAAACTAGAAGGCTCTAGATTTCCAATTAAGGTTCTTAGCAACCATAAGAACCTATAATACTTTACAGCCACGAAACAGCTAAGCCACCGTTAGGCCTGCTGGTTAGAATATCTATCCCATTTCTAATTCTCTATTATATACCGCCCAGGTATTTAAGGCTAGAAGCCTAATGCCCTAACCTAATACTTATAAGACGCACCAGCTTAAAAAGAAGTGCGCTTTTATCGCAATTAGACCCTACTCTATCCCAAACTATTTAAACCCCCTACTAAAGATCTTACGGTACACGCCCTTAAAATAACCAATTAAACTATTAAACAGATTATAGCCGACAAATATCTAAACAATAAGTTTATCTAAAAAATCCTTAAGCTAATTTAAGATAGCGCCAGACGCTTTAAAAAGATTTCTTTAAGCGAATGCAAAGCCCGCGGAGACTGCTTGTACTACTAGAACCATCTAGTAGTACCTAACCATAATAAACTTAAGCTTAAGCTCCTTAAACATATATATAATCTACTAGTAGCCGGTCACCCAGGCTAAGGAAAAACCCTAGAACTACTCTAATAGGAATACTATTAGCCAAATATATATAACACAGTATAAAGGTACGTCTTTAGCTGTTATACCTGCTAATAAGCTAAAGCTTTGCATAAGACGTATAACGGCTTTCTAAAACCACTGCCTATTCCAGACCGAAGATAGAAGGACATCTTAATTAACTTCGTTGTTGATCTCCCTATAAGTAAAGGCTGTATAAACATTATAGTAGTTATAGACCAACTATCTAAGATAAAACACTTAATTGCCTGCCCTAACATATTAGCACCTGCCGTTGCCTAACTATTCCTAAATTACATATAGAAACTCCACAGACTCCCTAAAACAATTATCTCCAATAGAGGCTACTAGTTTATCTCTATATTCTAGAAAGAACTAACTGCCTAACTCCGCATTAAAGCACTATTGTCTATAGCATACTACCTAGAAACGGATGGTTAAACAGAATATATAAATGCTATAATGGAACAGTATATTTAGATATATACGTTATATTTGCAGAACGACTAAATAGACTAGCTTCCATTTGCCAAGTTTACTATAAATAACTCCGTTTTGGAAACTATAAAAGTCTCCCTATTCCTAGCTAACTATGGCTAGCATCCACAAATGGGTTTTAAACCCTTTAATAATGTTCCTTGCTTAGCTTATTAAGCCATACAAGTTGTAAAAGTAAACGAATTTATAAAGAAGATAGAAGAACTATAAGAGTTCCTTACTAATAAAATAATATAGGCCCAATCTGTCTATAAAGCCGCAGTAAATAAGAACCAAACCCTAGCACTAGCTTACTAAATTAGTAACTTTTTCTGGTTAGATATAAGAAATCTAAACACAAAACAACCTACTAAGAAACTTAATTGGAAGAACGCCGGCCCTTATAAGGTTAAAAAAGTTGTCTCTCCTTATGCCTACTAACTGAAACTACCTAATACAGTTAAAATCTACCCCGTATTCTATACGTCAGTCCTCTGCCCTACTGCCCCTATATTAAATGCCCTGCCTAGATAGATCTAGGACCCTCCCTTACTAGTTAAAGTGGATAGCAAGGATAAGTACTTTATTAAAAGAGTTAACAATATTAAGTACGATAAACGGAAACGCAAATATATATACCTTATAAAATGGAGAGGCTTTACTAAGCCTATATAGGAACCCATTAACTCTATAGGACTTATATAAGCCGCAGAAGACTTTTATAAACTCCACCCAGAACTACCACAGCCCTATTTCGTAGAAGCTCAAGTTTAAAGGGGGGGTACTGTTACGGGACACCTCCGTAACACCTTATACACATCTACCTATTTCCACTAACGCAGTAAGAAGAGACCAACCGCGAAATGGCAACCTAATGGCAATCTACGGCAATCTAAGGCAATTTGCCATTATGTGACAGCAACCTATAGTAATCTACCGTCCTCTACTATATTCTACTATATTTTACTAAGTCTACTAAATTCTGCCAAGTTCTGCTAGGACTATAACCTAAAGCCTATTCTGCCCTGTATATGTATTAACTAAGCAACCAAGTTAACAATATATACCCCTTTCTTCCTATTTCCTTACCTTCTCTCCTTACGCAACATCTTACCATTATCACACAGTTTATATACGTAGCTTAATAATATCTACTTTGCTATATATTATCGTCACTTATACTCACTCTGTGACACTAATATACATTATTAAAAAAGCGCTGCTTTGTCTACCATAAGAAAGGTTACTAGTTATCTAAATACTTAAGAGAAGAACGCGATAAATTAAAAAAGGGGTTTAAGGATAGGCTTAACTGCCACTTTAATAGGCACACTAAGTAATATATCACTAAGTATAAGGAAACAGATCATGATAATAAACTTAACTTAGAATCTACTAATAATGTAATAGGAGTCCTTATAATTAATACTAAGTTACTATTATCTCTAACTTAGGAATAAACCGAATTATTCCTTACCTCTTTTAGAACGATACAGCACAAAGGAGCTATTAATACTGTAACTAACTTAGCGGACCAATCCTTTATCTATACAATTACTGGCATTAACCCAACTACTTACCATAATAACCTAAACCCATTTGCCTACGCTGCTACTAGCTAATATACCCCTAACAAGTTCTATAGAGTAATAATTAATACCAAAGCTTTAAAGAGATTAATAGTAGGTTATGGACAATACCTCGTATATAAGAAGACCTATAACACCGTTATTAATATCTTAAAGGCCGGCGCTATTAATGTCCAGTTTAGCATCAGCTCTACCTCTTCTATTAGCTCTATTATAGCCAATACACCAGTTGGCAATGTTAAGTTTCATATTATAAAGGCCAACACACCCTTCCTACTATGTCTTGCAGATATAGACATACTAAAGGTCTATTATAATAACCTTAAGAACGTCCTAGTCACCCCAATAAAATCAGTACCAGTAATTCGCCAATTTGGCCACCCCTTCTTGCTATAGGAAGGATTACTACAGCTATTTATAACCCACTCATTTAATCAAAACCCCTACTACCTAACTACTACTAAACTCCGCCAACTCCATCGCTGCTTTGGACATTTATTAGCAGATAAGCTATATGGTATTAGAACGCTCTGGCCACAATAATATTAACAAGTAGGTTATTAACTATCTTATTAAGTACTATTCCCACTGCCAAAAACACGGCAAATCCCCTAGATGGTTTAAGTTTATATTATAAAAAGACCAAGATTCTAATTTTAACCATTCCATCTTTGTTAATATTATATATATTAATAGAAACCCTAATTTATATTAGACTTCTAAGATAAATTCTACTATATCCTTAAAATTTAGATTAAGCTTTCCACTATATTTTACCCTTAGACTAATAGCTAAACTAAGATTATAAACTAGTACCTTAACGAGCAACCTCGTCCCTTTATTAATTACTACTAGGATAACTAGTTAGAACTGCTGCCTATAATAGACTACGTATAGCTTATACTCCCTTATAATAGTATAGGAATATTACTATTTAAGTTACTCTATAGATATAAGCTATAAATATTGTTTAATTTAGATAGACCTATAGAACCTATAATGGCCCGCAAACGCCTTAGCTATAAAGAGGCCTAGATATTTACTAAGAGAATATATAGAGCCTAGAAGACCGTGTAAGTAATTATAAAAAGGGTATAAGAGAAGAAAGAGGCTAACGTAAATTAATACTGCCGTAAAGTAGACTTCTAAGTAGGAGATAAGATATAGGTTTTAATAAAGAACTAGAAGATATAGAGGCTAAGCTATAAGCTAAAACACTAAATAGCTAGCCCCTATAAGATCCTTAAGAAGGTAGGGCACTCTTTTAAAGTTAAGCTACTAGAGTTAATAAAGATCCACCCTATCTTCTCTTTAGACTAACTATAAAAGGCCGTAGATAACCTATTACCTAGATAGTATAATAACCCCCTACTACTAATTTAGATTGCAAAGAATAAGAAATAGAAAATTAAAGAGATCTTAGCAGTTAAGAAGACTATAGTACCTTAAAATACTATATAAGCTAGGTAGGTTATAATAAAGATCTAAAGTGGTACCCCGCATCTAATTTTAAGTACTCTCCCTATAAGCTATAAGATTTCCACCTAGCCTATCTAGACCTCTTTAGACTACTATGTAAACTAAATAGCAGGATTAAATACTAGGAAAAAGGGGTAGATAATTATAATAATAAAGATAATAATAAAGAACTTAAATAAAGCCTAAGGGAAGGCTTTTTTAGAAGGGGGGTGTAATATAACAATACTAAAGCGCGTTACCTGCTACTTTCTAGGCAATCTACTAAATTCTGCTATATTTTGCCAACACTACTTATAGAGCCAACTAATTAGGATTTTCCATCCCCGGGATGGAAAATCGCTATTAGCTCGCTTACTACTAGCGCCTTGGCGACCCCTGTGTATCTTGCCAGTCTCTAAGAGACTTTTTCTTCTCCTTAGCTTAGTATTCTTATATGGTAGCAATCTACAAGCTTTGGTTTAGAAGCATTTGTACGAGCTCGTCACAGTTACCCAGGCGCCGTCCATATTACCTTCTGGTCCCGCGCACTAGTCTTCCCACTTTTTCTACTTTGGCTTATACGCCCTTATAGTATTCTTCAAGCACTAGGCCTTATAAATATACTATAGCCACGCCATCTAGGCCTTAAATTCGTTCTAGAGGCTATAGGAGGAGGAGGAGGCGGCTAGGGGGGCTTCCTTTAACTGCAAGGTGGACCGTAGGGTAAGAAGATTCTTAAAAAACCCTATCTCCGCAAGAGGTTAGGGGAAAGACGCGTAAGCGTGGCGTGGGTATAGGTAAATAAAGCCACCGAACGCGTAAATATTAAAGGAGGAGAAGAAGAGAGCTCTATATTATAGAATTAGAATTATAGCAGGCCATTCTATATAAAATTAGAAGCCCCGCGCGAGCTAGGAGCTAGCGCGGGCATAAGAACAAAGAGGGTTAAAAAATGGATTTTCGAGGCGACGATAAGGTCAAAGGCGCGCGACAAGGACCTCTATACTAACGTATCTAACTAGGAAGCGAGCCACCCTACCTAACAAGCCACTTTTTAACACGTTTTTTAAATTTTAGTAGGAACAATATAATATTTTTAATCATTTAAAGCCATAACGTAAAATATATATAGCTTAAAAATACCCCCTAAGTTTTATAAAAATTAATATTAAGAACTTAAATAGTTATTAAAGATTTTAGTTTTTCTATAAATTGCGGGAATATCCTAGCACGCTAGGTGGATTCTTATTACTAATAAATAGGGGTATTTTCAAGAATTTTAAAAACCAGCCACTTTTTTACTCTACCCCCTACTTAGTATAATAAAATTTTAATAAGATAGATCTTCTTTAAAATGGATATTATTTCCAAAACTAGCTTAATAAAACAATATTTTTATAAGCGTTGCGTAGAAACACTCAATAAAGGTGGCTTGGTAGGTAGGGTGGCTCGCTTCCTAGTTAACTACGTTAACCCAGTACTAACCTACAGTGGTGTTGACGGCTCGGCTGAGCGCCCGATAAGTCGCTAAGCCGCACGTAACATATACAACCCCCGTTAACATTCGCGAATGTTAACGGCCAAGCCTGCAGCCAAGTCGTGCATATATTTGAATGTCTTTACCCCTACTAATTAAGTCGCTAATGCGCGTATACTATTGGCCTATTAGTCTAGCCGTGCGCCATATATTTACCCTATATAGTAAGGTCGCTTATCTGGTTACTAAGTAGCTAGTAGGTATACTTTCTCTACCTCTTTTCCCTAGTCTATATCTGCGTATATTTAAAAAATAGGAACCCCCCCTAGGGCGCCACTTCTCCAGCAGCGTCCTATCTTAAAAATAGCATTAATTAGTCGCGTAGAGATTAATATCGCGAATAATACCAAACTACGCGCTAACGCGCAGAGTATTCTTACCCTTACGTGTACTAAGAGGCCTAAAAACATATCTCTAAATTATAAGCTAAAGTAGAAGGAGTTTAAGGTAGGTAGCTAGGTGCTTTATAAAGTAGTATACTTATAGCTAACGCGTGTTTTTCTAGGCCTTTTATAAAAAGAAGCAGTACTATAACAGCAATACTATTATAGAGGAAAAGCTACTCCTTTTCCTTATTAAGGAGGTTATAGGCCGACTACTAAAAGTAAAAAGCTATAAGGTTAGTAATAATATATCCTAAAACAAGATGTAGCTCTCCTAGCGCTTAGTTTATAGCTATATTACAGCCCTAATAGACCTCTACTGGGCGTAGAAGGCTATAGAAATAAATAGTTACCAGTCCCTATAAAAGGATAACATTAGGGAGTACCTAAAGATTCTATAATGGAGGGATACGTAGTGGGAAAAGAACTAGTTTATAGATAAGGGTAGAGATACACTACTTAACGGATATATAGAGGACAAGTTTAAAAATGTTTACTACTAGCTATAGGCCCATAGAGACTCCTTACTAGAATACTACCTCTGTACGCTTATAAATATCCTACTAGGCCACTATATATTTACCTATGGCAGTAATAGGCGCTCCGCTAAAATCTCAGACCTATTTACCTTTAAGTTTAAGGGCGAAGGCCCTACACGCTATATGCCCCTAATATTTACTATATATACTAGTAAGTAGAACTAGCACAGCCACCTTAAAACTATTAGGGCTCTATATAATAAAAAGCTACTTATCTATATACTTAGCGGGCTAGCTTTCTACCTCCTATATTATTAGAACCTTAGTAATAAGCCATTCCCGGACTTTAATAAGTAGTTAGTATAGTACAATATCCACCTAATTAAGAGCAGCGCTAGGGACTATAAGGCGGCCTTTTTATACAACTTATAGTGGGAGTGGGTTACTAAAGCGTTTTAGTATATTAGTATCTTCTTACAGAAGAAAACCCATATTAGATAAAGCGCTAGCGCTAAAACAGCAGAGCTAAAAGGGGTTAGTAAGAACTAGATTAGATACGCTAGCAGGTAAAACTAAAAGTAAATAGTTGGCTGCTATTTAAACTCGCTATTATAGGAGTTTATACAGACAATGGCCGGCTATACGCTATAGATGGGCTGCTTTAAGATTTATAGGGCAAGCATCGCCCCCCTTAATATACTACTGTTGACAATCTAGCCAGAGCTAGACGTCTAAAAGGGTTAGTTTAGCCCTTAGGTTAGCTAGATTAACAATCTTGCGGCTATAGGCACTATAAACCTCCTATTCTACCTCTGGGAGGTTATTCTATAGGACTTAATAGTCCTCCGTAAGATGTTCCTAAGTAGCCCTATATAGAACCACCCTGTCTTTTAGTATAAGGCCTATCTACCCTTTATATAAAAGGTTAAAACCTGCCTATAGTAGGAGGAAAAAGGCCCCAGCTAGCTATTAATACTTTACTAGGCTGTACTGGCTATTATAGACTACCTAAAGACTATAGACGCCTAGAATAACTAAAGAGTATATAAGAATAACTAGAGATTATATAAGCTATAGGTATTAATTAACTATATAGCCAAGTCCTAGTGGGCGTAGTCTTTATAGCTTTAATTGCTTATATCTAGTAGCCTTACCTTTTAGCTTAAGGTTCCTTTAGTATAGCTACTAATAGCACGTTTACCAACAGTATATCTACTAATAGTATATCCACTGGCGCCTCTATCTATTACGGGATTAAGCTAGTATATATTAGCTTAGGTAAGTGCTATAACTTTCCCTTTACTAGCGCTACCGCAGCTATAGCTATAGCTATAGTAAGGGCCTAAGTTTAAGCTTAAGCTTAAGCTCTAGCCTAAGCAGCCGCCTATATATTATATATGCCGCGCGGTAAAGTCCGTATGGGCCCTTTAGCGTAAGTAGACTAAAGGGCTTAGAGGTAATCCTTCTATAGCAGCGCTAAATTCTAAATGGGGTAGTAAATAGCGGGCTGGCTAGTAGAGTAAGCTTTAATAGTACTCCCTATAGCTTAAGGTTATTAAGGAGATTAAAAGGGTTGTATAGGCCTAAAGGGTTAGTAAGGAAGCGGCTATATAGTAGGTTAATCTATAGTAGGAGCAGATATAGTGCTTACTAGATTAGCTTTATAAACGGCTTTAAGTAGGTAGAAAAGCTGTTAAATAGTATATATCTCTAAAATATTAAGTCTTTTATTAAAGCCTTTGTCTATAGCCCCCTTAGGGGCTTATTTTGGTGCGGTATAAGTTTGGTAGAGTACTTATATAATAGCGGCGCCTAACTTAAAATATAAATATCTTTATTAACCTATAGCCAATTCTTACTATTCTAGTGTAAGCAGAGAGCTCTTAACTAGCTCTACGCATAGCGCTTAATAGGTATTAAAAGCGCGGCGTCGCTAGCAATTATGGGTTAATTATAGATATAGGGTAATATCTATATACGCTAAGCATATAGGCCTCTTTGCCTATAAAATCTAACTTAGCTGCTAATTCAGCCATATAAAATAAACTATGGATATACTATTAGAATTGACCGCTTAGCTAAGCTATATATGACCCTAATAGCCCCTACCTAAGCACCCCCTTTAACCTTGATTAAAAGTCGCTAATATATACTCCCTAGCTTAGCGCGGTCTAAAAGGCTAACGTTTATGCTCTAGATAGACTTTAGATATTAATAGTATATCTATAGTTTATTTTATATAGCTAAATCAGCAGCTAAGTTAGATTTTGCAGGCAAAGAGGCCCGTGCGCTTAGCGTATATAGATATTACCCTATATCTATAATTAACCTATAATTACTAGTAACGCCGCGCTCTTAACACTTGTTAAGCGCTATGCGTAGAGCTAGTTAAGAGCTCTCTACTCACACTAGAATGGTAAGAATTGGCTATAGGTTAATAAAGATATTTATATTTTAAGTTGGGCGCCGCTATTATATAAGTACCCTACTAAACTTATACCGCACCAAAATAAGCCCCTAAGGGGGCTATAGACAAAGGCTTTAATAAAAGACTTAGTATTTTAGAGATATATACTATTTAACAGCTTTTCTATCTACTTAAAGCTGTTTATAAAGCTAATCTAGTAAGTACTATATCTGCTCCTACTATAGATTAACCTACTATATAGCCGCTTCCTCGCTAACCCTTTAGGCCTATATAACCCTTTTAATCTCCTTAATAACCTTAAGCTGTAGAAAGTACTATTAAAGCTCACTCTACTAGCTAGCCCGCTATTTACTACCCCATTTAGAATCTAGCGCTATTATAGAAGGATTACCTCTAAGCCCCTTAGTCCACTCGCGCTAAAGGGCCTATATAGACTTTACCGCGCGGCATATATAATATACAGGTGGCTACTTAGGCTAGAGCTTAAGCTTAAGCTTAAACTTAGGCCCTTACTATAGCTACAGCTATAGCTGTGGTGGCGCTAGTAAAGGGGAAGCTATAGTACTTACCTAAGCTAATACATACTAGCTTAATCCCGCGATGGATAGAGGCGCTAGTAGATATACTATTAGTAGACATACTATTAGTAGACGTGCTATTAGTAGCTATACTAAAGGGACCTTAAGCTAAAAGGTAAGGCTACTAGACGTAAGCAATTAAAGCTATAAAGACTACGCCTACTAGGACTTGGCTATACGGTTAATTAACGCCTATAGCTTATATAATCTCTGGTTATTTTTATATGCTCTTTAGTTATTCTAGGTGTCTATAGTCTTTAGGCAGTCTGTAATAGCTAGTACGGCCTAGTAGAGTATTAATAGCTAGCTAGAGCCTTCTTTCTCCTACTATAAGTAGGTTTTAACCTTCTATATAAAGGGTAGATAGGCCTTATACTAGAAGACGGGGTGGTTCTATATAGGGCTACTTAGGAACATCTTACGGAGGACTACTAAGTCCTATAGGATAACCTCCTAGAGGTAAAATAGGAGGTTTATAGCGCCTATAGCCGCAAGGTTGTTAATCTAGCTAATTTAAGGGCTAAACTAACCCTTCTAGACGTCTAGCTCTAGCCAGATCGTTAACAGTAGTATATTAGGGGGGGCAACGCTTGCCCTATAAATCTTAAAGCAGCCCATTTATAGCGCATAGCCGGCTATTGTCTATATAAACTCCCGTAGTAGTAAGTTTAAATAGTAGCTAACTATTTACTCCTAGTTCTACTTACTAGCGTATTTAATCTAGTCCTTACTAACCCCTTTTAGCTCTGCTGTTTTAGCGCCAGCGCTTTATCTAATATAGGTTTTCTTCTGTAAGAAGATACTAATATATTAAAACGCTTTAGTAACCTACTCCTATTATAAGTTATATAAGAAGGCCGCCTTATAGTCCCTAGCGCTACTCTTAATTAGGCGGATATTATACTATACTAACCGCTTATTAAAGTCTGGGAATAGCTTATCACTAAGGTCCTAATAATATAGGAGGTAGAAAGCTAGCCCGCTAAGCATATAGATAAGTGGCTTTTTATTATATAGAGCCCTAATAGTCTTAAGGCGGCCGTGCTAGTTCTGCTTACTAATATGTATGGTAAATATTAGGGGTATATAGCGCGTAGGGCCTTCGCCCTTAAACTTAAAGGTAAATAGGTCTAAGATCTTAGCAGAGCGCCTATTACTACTATAGGTAAGTATATAGTGGCCTAGTAGGATATCTATAAGCGTGTAGAGGTAGTATTCTAGTAAGAAATCTCCACGGGCCTATAGCTAGTGGCAGACGTTTTTAAACTTATCCTCTATATATCCGTTAAGCAGTGTATCTCTACCCTTATCTATAAACTAGTCCTTTTTCCACTATATATCCCTCTATTATAGAATCTTTAGGTACTCCCTAATATTATCCTTTTATAGGGACTGGTAACTGTTTATTTCTATAGCCTTTTGCGCCCGGTAGAGGTCCGTTAGGGCCGTAATATAGCCGCAAACTAAGCGCTAGGAGAGCTACGTCTTATTTTAGGGTATATTATTACTAACCTTATAGCTTTTTGCTTTTAGTGGCCGGCCTATAACCTCCTTAACAAGGAAAAGGAGTAGCTTTTCCTCCGTAATAGTATTACTATTATAGTACTGCTTCTTCTTGTAAAAGGCCTAGAAAAACACGCGTTAGCTATAAGTATACTACTCTATAAAGTACCTAGCTACCTACCTTAAACTCCTTCTACTTTAGCTTATAATTTAGAGACATGTTTTTAGGCCTCTTGGTATACGTAAGGGCAAGGATACTCTGCGCGTTAGCATATAGTTTAGTATTATTCGCAATATTAATCTCTACGCAACTAATTAACGCCATTTTTAAAATAGGACGCTGCTAGAGAAGCGGCGCCCTAAGGGGGGTTCCTATTTTTTAAATATACGCAGATATAGACTAGGGAAAAGAGGTAGAGAAAGTATACCTATTAGCCACTTAGTGACTAGATAAGCGACCTTACCGTATAGGGTAAATATATGGCGCACGGCTAGACCAATAGGCTAATAGTATACGCGCATTAGCGACTTAATTAGCGGGGGTAAAGACATTCGAATATGTGCACGACTTGGCTGCAGGCTTGGCCGTCAACATTCGCGAATGTCGACGGGGGTTGTATGTGTCACGTGCGGCTTAGCGACTCATCGGGCGCTCAGCCGAGCCGTCAACACCAAGATACAAATACAAACATCACCAAGACACGCGACGCCTTGCACCTTCCACAGCATGGCAACGAGTGTAACTGCGAGAAGACATCGCAGGTCGCTTGTTGATAGTATGCTCCTCGTATCTTTACCCTTTTACGCTTTTCGTGAACTAATCCGAGCGCCTAGTATCGAAGCCTGATCCAAATATACGGAAAGGCATACAAGAGGTGGAGAGAGAGCCTCGAAGCAGCGTTCGCATATCCGTCAATGATGGGCCCAAGTGAGTTGTTTCTCCACCTTGTCTCGCCTGAAGTGGACATGGTCTTGGCAGCGCGACCGTTTCAAAATGCTCACAACTCCGTTATATTTTGAAACTTCATCGGGCATTACTTCTTTTTTAGTCAGACGGACTCTGAGCATTATCCTCCCACACTGGGTATCTTCCGCAATTTTAAAATGGTGTTGCCTTCGTCTATCTCTTCGTAAGAAGCTTCTTACCTTTTCGCTCACTCTCACCATTTGCCCAGACTCGGCTATCTATCCATCATTGTCAGAGTGGGACACGAGCCCGAAAGAACAGACTTTAGCGTGCACGAAGACCTCATCTGCAGCCGCTCTCGCTTCTTCGCAAACGCCATGCGTCATGACTGGAAAGAGTCCGAGGATCGCATCGTACCTCTGCCCGACGATTTACCCTCCACCTTCGCCATCTACCGGACCTGGCTGTATTCCGGCCTTCTAGCCTCCAGAGGGTTTTCGACCACTGAAGAATGGGGAGTCCTCTGCAGCGCCTACATCCTGGGGGAGAAACTGCAAGATTCCGAGTTCAAGGACACGGTCATCGACGCCATGATCGAGAAGATCAACGAAGAGCCGATGTTCGAGTTCAACCCGGAGATGGTGATCGAGATTTACGAGAACACGCCACCGCAATCCCATGCGCGGCGCTTGCTGGTCGACCTCTACACCTTCGCCGGCAAGTCTTCCTGGCTGAGTAAGGAGAAGAGGGAGTTTCTCCACGAAGACTTCTTATATGCCCTTTTGGTCCAATTCATGAAGTCCAAGGAAAAGCCGGTGGGCATAATAGCTCCGTATCATCATCAATCGACGTGTGCGTATCATGAACATGGGGGCAAGCTACAGGGTCCTTGTTACAAGACGAAAGAGTTTCCCTGGAAGAGTGCCGGGGATGAGTCGCCGAGATGGACCGCGGTGGAAGCGCCGCATTCGGATTTGGACAGTGAAACCTTTTAGCTTGTTAAGGGTGTTCTGGGAGTGTCAGGATATTATCAGGGATTAGGCAAGTTTGGATATTGTAAAAGCAATGAAAGCGGTCATTTTGGGAAATGGTGTTTAGCAGTGTGTTTATCAATATCTTGGAGGCAACGTCTTCCCGCTCATATAGCTGGACTTCTCTTGCCGAAGCCTCCTCCAGTGAGATCTGGATCTACCAATCTTATCAGTTTTGGATATGTGATATTGTGCCTAACAGTCTTCGTTCAGTTGTGGATCCTCAGTGTCATTTTCCCCGACGTCCAAGCATACAGATTCCAGGCCCTAGCCCTCTTTTACTGTTGCTATGTGTCACCCTGTGTTCATTCTCACAAGAATTTCTCCACATTAATTCTTATTTCCAGCTTGATACCTCATCAGCTTCCTAGTTACTCATGCCTTCAAAAGGTAACTTAAATTCCATCTCGGCATGCTTCTCATTGACCTGGCCAAGGAGGGGTATGGTCCTAATTTAATTTCCTTTTATTCAGCACCTCTGCAAATCTAGCAGGAGCAATAACCTGTAATTTCAGATATGAGACTAGCTAAATTCTCCAAAGTGATTTCTTTATTACTAAGCCCGTATTAAAGGCCTATCATGGCCATGTAGTTCTAATTGGATCAAGGAAGCGAAAATAATGAGGATTACCAGACCACGTGCTCATGCACTTGTGGAAAAAGACGCGCTTTGTTGGGAACATCTAGACGTTCGCTTCTATATCGCTTTGCTCGACGTGAAATCCACTGACCTCCTCCAGCTGAGAGAAATTTCACCATCGTCTTCCTTCAGGCGTGCTATGTCCGGAGCTCTCGGGGCTAACATACTTCCGGAGTCCATCGTAGGCCTTGTACCCAGGTGCCTAGGTAGTTAGTCGTCAATGTTGCGAGTAAGGCGGCATGACCTTGGAGCTCCTCCGGCCCAGCCATTTCCTATCGAAGAGCTCTTGCTTCTTTCTTACCCAAACCAATCCCTCAAACATCTCGAGCTAGAGCACAGGAGCTGTAATTGAAAATGGCGTCTCTCACGCGAGGAGTTGCGTACATCACCGGGGCCGGGTCAGGTAAGCTCGCCCACAGCAACAATGAAGCTCAGAGGGAAGCTTGAATCTTCCCTCTTCTCTTCCCAACCTCTCTCTTCCCCCCCGCGCTCCTCACCAACACAACCGCTCCAGGAATCGGCCAATACACCGCCTACGCCTTCGCCCGCCAAGGCATCCGCTCCTTCGCGCTCCTCGACCGTAACCCGCTCACAGTCACCGTCGCGCAGCTGAAAAAAGACTACCCGGACATCGCCATCAAGACGATCGAAACCGACGTGACTTCCGAGCCCGCCGTGAACGACAGCATCGCGCAGACCATCAAGGAATTCGGCCGCATCGACCACGCCGTCAACAACGCCGGCATCGGCGGCGCCATCAAGCCCACGGCGGACATCGACCTCGCCGACTTCGAGCGCGTCCTCGCCGTCAACACCAAAGGCGTGTGGCTGTGCCAGCGCGCGCAGATCCGCCAGATGCTAACGCAGCGCCCGCCGTCCGACTCGCCGCGCGCGTTCCGCGGCACGATCGTCAATACGGCGTCGATGTACGGCGTCGTGGCGCCGTCGTCTGCCACCCCCGCTACCGCGTACACGGCGTCGAAGCATGCGGTCATGGGCTTGACGAAGGCCGATGCGGTCGTCTATGCCCCGCAGGGTATCCGCATCAATGCTATCTGCCCGGGCTACGTCGCGACGCCGCTGCTTAGGGACACAACGGCCGCGACGGAGATCATGAAGGGCGAGTTGGCTAAGGTGCCGCTGGGCCGGTTGGCCTTGATGGAGGAGATTGGCGACTGCATTGCGTTCTTGAGCTCGGAGGCGAGCAGTTTTATGGTGGGCGCGGGTTTGGTTGTGGATGGTGGGTTTGCGTCGCAGTAGCTGGGAACCCGGTTGGGGGGTTGAGAACTGCCATAGCACCGCTTGGTAGCGCACGCGATAAGCTCGGATCTATTACTATAGAATTAAGTTACTCGGAAGAATAACAGCAGTGAACTTGCTAATCACAATCACCGCGTAGCACTAAAGCAATCCAGGAACCGTTTTCATCTCGGGCAAAGTACACTAGCATGTACATTGCTAAGCTCATATCCACCATGCCTCCGAAAATGTACAGGAAATTAACCTATGGAAAAGACTTCCTAAAAGCGCTGCCTAATGAAGTTGTACGAACAAGAAAAGCTCCAGCTATCATCACACTTTCATGCTCTCCAATCGACCCGTACTGCCATCCAGTGATTATATTCTAGGACCAATCGACTGATTCTCTTACGTGTCACTCTTCCCGATAAAGTTGGTGCCCACATTCCGCGACATAGTGCCACTCCTGTTGATGATCCGCAGCTTCCTGCCCCTGCTCAACGGCTCATCGTCGTCCTTTTCCCGAATATAGAATGCCCAGTCCGCCGTGGGATCCAGTTCGGTCTGACTGTACCCGTTACCCAGCCAGGCGAACCTGTTGCCGTTGTACTTGACCTCCCAGTCATCCATGCGCACCTCCATCATCGCTTCGATGTAGTGCAGCGTTGACCCGGGCCATAGCGCCGTGACAGGCCCATCAGGACGTCCCTTGTACCAGGAGCGGCAGGGGTCGTTCCACACCGTGTTTTGCATGAATTGGTCTTTATGCGCGATGAAGTCGTCGATGGCTTCTTTCTTGGGGGAGAATTGGGAGATATTGTGGGTTTGGAAGCGGTCGATTAACTTCAGCATATAGTCAGCCTGGCATTCTACGGAGATATATGTTAGTATGCATACATAGTAGGAAGATATCAGGACTGGGAAGAGAACGACTTACCGATACCAGACAGCACTGGGCCGTTACCGATGGGACAGTTGGGACCAAGGAAGATGAGGTAGTTAGGGAATTCGGCGGCAGCAACACCAAGATAGGATTGCGCTTCCTCCTTCCATACATCCTGAAGGTTCTTGCCGTTCGGAGCAACGATAGGGAAGCGGGGCTTAAACGAGGTATCAAAGCCTGTGGCGCAGATCAAGATATCGACGGGGTACTCGTTGCCATTGTCGCAAACACAGCCTCTCTCGGTAATGTGAGTGATTTCGCCGTAGACGACCTCGACATTTTCCTTACCGAGCGCCTCGAGGTAACCCACGCCTGGTGTCAATCGTCGACAGCCGACATGCCAGTTCGGGATCAAGTGCTCCTCGAGGTATGGGTTATGCAGCTTCTCTTGCATCTGCGACTTCATGTAGGCTTCGGTCTCATTGTTAGCGGTGGTTCCCTTGAGGAAAACGCCAAATTGGCCGTTTAAACCGCGCTCGACGTTCTTTCGGTATTCAAGAAGCACGCCGGGTTTCGTTGCAAATTCAAAACGCTCTTGATCGGAGAAGACGTGCTGCTCGAGACCTTGTACGGGCGACACCCATGTGGGCTCGCGGATGAAAGTAGTTACTTTGTCAACCTTGGGCTGGATGGTGGGGAGGACTTGGATACCGGAGGATCTGCTAGTGTGAGAGAGGTGTACCGCAGCGAGAGAAGTAAAGGCTTACCCATTCCCAATGAGGCCAACATGTCTGCCGGCGAGGTTGACATTGTCGTCCCAGTTCGCGGTGTGGAGAAGAGTACCCTTGTACTTGTCCAAGTCAGGTATGGCTGGCCACCGCCAATTGTTCAGAACTCCAGAGGCATTGACCAAGACATCGCAGTGGTCGGAGATTTCCTGGCTGCTCTGCAAGTCTTTGATGGTGACATTGTATCCACCCTTCTGGTGGTTCCAGTAGGCGCCGATGACTTGGTGCTGGACCTTGACATATTTGTGGAGGGCGTATTTCCGGGCGAAGTCATTGAAGTACTGGAAAATCTCCCTGCTGCCAGGATAGACAGCGGACCAGTCGAGCTTCGGCTCAAAGGACCAGGTGTAGTTGTGCGAAGGAACATCGCAGGCACAGCTATTCCGCGCAGAGACATGTTTTTCAAAGTTAGCGTGCTGCTTCTCTCTAAAATGCCAACCACCTTACCCCGGATACCGATTCTCCCACCACGTCCCGGACACCTCTGGATTCTTCTCATAAACCGTCAAGCTAAAATTCGAAAAGTATCGCTGCAGTTTATATGCGAGCAGCAGCCCTGATGCACCTGCGCCAATACAGATAACTCGAACATGTCGCTTGGAGTGGATTGGTCCTTGCAGGCGATACTCTGCGTCCGTCGATGGAATAATGAAGTCGGCCATGATGAAAACAAAAAGGAATATGTATATGCCTAACAAGGGGTATTAAAGAGCAGAAGTAGCAGCAGGGTAGAAGACTGACGCTCCGTTACCTAGGCCTGCCTATATATATCTAAGTGAAGAGCTTGACCATTCATCATAGAGCCAACGAGGCATGCCGCGGACTGTTTAGCCTAGAGCAGCTGTCATGTTTCCCGGGGAATACATGATTCAAGATTCCCGAATTGTGGAGTCTAGATTATTCATGCTAAGGGACCGAGGTTAAATATTTCCGCCTATTCAAGGCAATACTACGGAGGTACAGCCCATAATGTTGTAATAGCGCTAGCAAGGGGGGGTCCTGCTGCAATCGACTTATCCTAATAAAGTAATAGGCTTATTGCACCAAAATCATTAAATCCATTACTCCGTATATTGTCTATATGTATCTAGTACTGTAAATCGACCTTCTGCGTCGATTACAGCTTGACAACGCTCTGGTAGAACGTATAGGTACTGTATAGAGCGTGTTCTATGTAGAACGTGTATTCTGTACGCGTCGAGGTAGATTTTGGTGTTGTGACGTCTATTACTTTATTAGGATAAGTCGATTGCAGCAGGGACCCCCCCCTTGCTAGCGCTATTACAAACATTATGGGCTGTACCTCCGTACATTTAATATGGTCGGTATCTGCGTACGCTCGTCCAAACTGGTGACTTTGCCACTTAGCCTGTCTCCCGCCTTATCCTCTGAGCATTGCAGCTGCACTTGTCTGGACCTCCCTGTACAAACTATGGATAGAAGATACTCGTATCCAAGAAGGATGTGTGGAATATTTAAATCTCAGGCCACTCACTTCCCTCGAATCCGGGCCGCGCTCTCGGTCTCAAACCAAACGCTTTAACATTTGTCGGCACTCATTATTTCGCAGTTCGATGCGGAAAACATTGTCGGCATATCTTCAGCCGAGCAAAATATCGGAATATTTTATTTGCTTCCGCATGCCGACGGAGGCGACGCTATGCTAAATACGATCCACAGCTTAGTTTGACTACTGCGTCAATAATCAAAACCAAATACGTGATGTTCCCACTAGTAGCATGGACAACCGAATCCGTAAACGGTATAAGGCGTTCGTAAGACTGACTCTTAAATCTAAACATAGGTGGTTGTATTATCTCATAAATCAAACTCTCGGGGTAGACCGTTGGTACGTGTACTACGCGCACGGGCGGGTGTACTGCTGAGCACCTTATTAACTAACTAAATCTCCCCGAGAGTCTGAGAGCTTATGGGCCTCGTTTTGGTGGTAACGGAGCATTAAAATGCACCAAAAATCACATTTTTTACTGCCGTATCTCAACCCTTTTATAACGTCTAGTTATTATAAAGATACTGTAAGGTAGGAGCTCTTTAGCTTCTCTATCTATTGCATTAAATAACGACGTTATAGATAACGTAGTCTGCGGGCAAGTGGGCCACCACATCAAAACTTACCAAAACTTAGAGAATTCATACCTTAATATCTCAACAACCACTTAATAATAAATTCTAAAATTTTTTATTTAGACTTTCATATATATTCTGTAGCTTCTATTAAAGTTATATAGTAAATAGTTAAGTGGTTTTTAAGATATAGTAATTTGGCCTTGTTTCGGCCCCTAAATTTTAATATCTTAAAAATTACTTAAACTATTTACTATGTAACTTTAATAGAAGCTGCAGAGTATACATAAAAGTCCAAATCTACATTTTTAGAATTTATTATTGAGTGGTTGTTGAGATATTAAGGTATAAATTCTCTAATTTTTGGTAAGTGTTTGTATCAACTTAATAATACAAGGCGAGTCGTATCCAGGGGCACGAAATACATATAGTATTGTATGCTCGTTTGGATGGTGGCTGTCTTCTATATTAAAGTAGACTACGTGGTCTATATACTAACGCGTCCCCCCTAATTAGTCAGTGCTTTATAAATAAGTGGTTGGTGTACCAAACGCGTAAACGCGCAGTTGGTACACCAGGTGCCGTAATTATACACTAGCGGTACTTAAAAATAGAACTACCTATATATAGCCTCCGTAATTGCTTTAATAGAACCGTAAAACACAAAGGAAGTATATAAGAAATCTCTCCTAAGGTGCCTTTTAGACTGCCTTCCAGACGGTGCTTTAAGCTGGCCGTAAGTCCTACTTACGGCCTATAAAATAAACTATAAGGCCTTCCAACAGGCCATAAATGGACTGTAAGTGTTCTATTAGTCTTATTCCACCCATTCTATAACCTTTAGATTGAGCTTATTTGTGTTAATTAGGGTTTTAAGAGCTTAACACGGCTTTGCCTTAGTTATGGTATCCACTAGGTTTTTTCCGCCGCTAATCTATTTAACTTTCATAATCTCACGTCGTTTGTAGGCTTGTGTCACGGCTAGCTTCCCGTGGGAGCGATCCGATAGATCAAGCAACAATAAGGGGCTATATTATGAATAGACTAAGGTAAGGGCTTAAAGAAAGGGGCGCGGTAGACGACTATGTACATGTTCAGTCGTCGGGGCAACGTTAGGACAACATTAATCCGTGACCGACGACGCCTTGATGGTAGCTATGTAGACGAACCATTATATTACCCCCCTTTAAGCCAGGAGGATTACCCTTAATCCTTATAATCAGGCTCTCCTTGTCCGTCTTGCCCTTCCGTCCTTCTCTGCTTTATTGTCTTCCTCTAAGGGCTCTAGATCTACGTCCTTGTAATACACCTCTAGCCATTGCAACAGCTGTATGGATAGTCCAGCATTATAGGGTCTCTTGTTATGGAACGCCTTGATTTTATAGGGGGCGCCAATAAAGCCATCTGCGTTATACCAGGTGTTATCTAGGTTATAGCCTACCCAGTTAACCTTATACTGTAGCCTTCCGTGGTAGGTTCTACTAGTAAGGATCTTATCAATCTTATACTCCAGCTCGCCATTAATTAGGATTGGCTCCTCTAGCTTCCTATTCTAGCCTAGCAGGGGGTTATCTAGGTCCTTTTATAGTCAATTAGCATGGAAGACATTTAACATCCTTATATTTAAGGGTAGGTTAATAATATATAAGTGTCCTTTTATGCCTAGAATCTTATAAGACCCTGCAAGCTATCTATCTAGCTTAATACTTAGTCAGTTAGTAGCCCAGCCCTTTCTAGTAATATATACTTAATCACTTACTCTAAAGTCTAGTTTGTGACGGTGCCTATTAGCTTACCTTATCTACCGCTCTTAGGCCTTTGCTAGGTTATCTCTTGCCCATTTAACTGCGTCCTAGGTCCTATATACAAAAGCCTAAGCTTCTTATCGTGTTAGCTTCTTATAAGGTATTAAGGTTGCTCATATACATTCCTCCCAGTTAAAGTAAAGCCTTAGCTTAAATCCTAGCTCTAGCTTATATAGTGCAAAGCTAGTAGATTTATATAGTAGGATTGCCTATATAAAGTCTATATAGGGAAGGAGCTCTAACTAATTGTCCTAGTAGTAGTTAATAAAGGGCCTTAACCGTTGGTTAATGTACTAGTTTAGTACCTCCGTATTACTATCAGTTTATGGGTAACCAGATATAGAGAGCTTTTACTTAACACCTATTAGTTTATATAGCTTGTCTATAAAGGCTAAGATAAATTAAGGTCTTTAATCCAATATAACTGTCTCCAAGAGGCCGTACACGCGCTAGACATACTAGTAGTACAGGTTTACTACATTAGCTATAGTGGCAGTTTTATAGCAGGGTAATAAAAAGGCTCTCTTACCTAGTTAATTAATAACTATAAAGACATTATTAAAGCCCTTTTTGTCCATTAGGAAGGACTTAAAGTCAAAAGAAATATACTGCCAGCAGCGTTCACCAATTAGTAGGGGGTGTAGCAGGCCTAGGGTTTTATTATGGGGTATATAAGTCCTCCTACAGGTCCTGCAGTTTCTTACATAGGTGTCGCAGTCTAAGGGTAGTCCTAGCTAGTAGTATTAGTCTGCTATAAGTTTCCTAGTCTTCGTCTTGCCTAGGTAGGCGGTTACCTAATAAAAGTGTACCTCTGCAATAAGGTAGGTGTGGAGGCAGTTAGTATTAGGGACCACTAGCTTGCTAAATTAGGTAAGTAATCCCCCTTGGAGTTTCCAGCCCTTCCTATCTTGCTCAGCCAGCTAATATAGCCCTACTAGCAACTTACTAGTTTAATTAGCCTAGAGGATCTAATTAACTAGCTTATACAGTTCCTATTCGCGATTTGCTGTAACTAAGGGGTCCTTAGAGGTTGCCTCTAATATAGCAATTATAAGGGCGGGGTTAATTAAGTGCATAGTACATATAGCTACATCCTTCTCTTTCTATATCTTTAGGTCCTTCTACTTTCGTAATAGGGTATCAGCCACTATATTTGCCGTACCTAGCCTATATATGATCCATATATAGAAATTAGCTAGTAGGTCTACCTAGCGGGCTTACTATAGACTTAGGAGTCTCTTAGTTGTAAAGTACTTAAGGGCTTAATAGTCTGTAACCACTATAAAGGGAGTACACTAAAGGCTAATAAAGTGGCCTCGCTATTCCTATAGGCCTCTTATTACTGCTAGTATCTCTTTATTATAGACCTCATACCACATCTCTATAAGGGACATTATCTTTAAGAAGAAGGCTACTAGCTTCTAGGTCCCGTCATCTTATAGCTGGTTTAGCACCCTAGCTACTACTCCATTACTTACGTTAGTCTCTATACAGGTGTCTCAGAACGGCAAGTAATGCTTTATCACGCTGCCTAATAGTATAAGGGCCTTAACCTACTTAAAGGCTTTAAGCTCTTTCTCCCCTAGCGGGTACTATGCTTCCTTCTTTATAAGCTTACTAAGCGGTTATATAACTTGGCCATAATCTTTTAAAAAGGCCTAGTAGAAGTTACAGAAACCTAGAAAGGATTACACCCCTTTTATAGAGGTAGGGGGTTCCTAATTATTAACTGTAGATAGCTTATTAGTGTCTATAGCAATCCTATTAGTACTAATAATAAAGCCTAGGAACTTTATCTTAGTAACGTTAAACTCGCTCTTCTTAATATCCACTTATAAGCCTGCCTCTTAAAGCCTCTATAGGACCTTCTTAACATAGACTTTGTGCTCTAGTAGGTTATCTAAGTAGATTAGGATGTTGTCTATATAGGCTGTGCAGAAATTGTCTAGGTAGTTAAAAAGGACATTATTAATAAATCTCTAGAAGGACGCAGGGCTGTTATATAGTCTAAAGGGTATAATGCGGTACTTGTATAATCTATACCTTATATAGAAGGTGGTTAACTCCTCTACCTCTTCCTTTAGCTATATATGGTAGAAGGCCTGCCAAACATCTAGCTTGGTAAAGATCTTAGCTCTTAATAGCCTAGTTAACATCTCCTTAATTAATGGCAGCGGGTAGTAATTCTTTTTAGTAATTACATTAAGCTTCTAAAAGTTAATACAGAATCACTACCCCCCTTTTGGTTTCTTAGCAAATAGAACCAGAGCTATAAAGGGTGTATTACTTAGTATAATAAACCCCTTCTATAGGTGCTCCTATAGGTAGGCCTTAACTAGCTCTAGCTATTCTAATAATATATTATATAGTAGGCTAGGGGCTAGTTCTCTGCTACTACCTTTAAGAACAATATTATGGTCCACCCCCTTGCAATACAGTGGTAGCATATTAGAGGTAGCTTTTAAGAAACCGTCAGCGTACTCTTAATAGGGCTATAGCAGCTTTTTATAGATAAGCCAGCGGAGTTCTTCCTTATTGTTTGGTAGCATATCCTATCCCTTTCTATCTTCTATCAGCTGGTTAATCTTGTAATCCAATTACTACGCCTTTACACTTTGCTCTGTATAAGAATCTCCTAGCCTTAAGTAACATAATATCCGCAGCTCTAATATCCGCGATAGGCAAGGACTGCCTTACTCTTGGCTTTAGTGGTAAGGCTGGCTTAGGGTAAAGCTAGTCTTACATCTTCCTTATTATATCTTAGGTATTAATTCTCCAGGTATACTTATAGTCATATAGGGCTCATTTTAGTATGATTTTAGTAGGAGGCTTCTTCTCTTAAAGCTCTCTAATTACAGCTGTACGTTTGAGAATACGTTAGGGTATAGGCATAGGCTCTTAATCTAGCAGTGTATCTCTTTAATCTGCATCTTTCTAGTAATCCTTATTAATTGGTGGGGGAAAGAGCTCCTTTCTTAGTATAATTACATCCTACCTACCGTAGTAGTTCCTCTTAGTTGGCCATACTAAGGCCTAGTGTTTATAGTTAATAAGGGCCCTAGTCTTCTCAAACCACCTATAGCTAATAAGAAGATCATAGCGGCCCATATTACAGAATAGGAACTATATAGGAACTTATTAACTATCTATAACTAGGTTTGCCTTAAAGAGCTATCTAATTGTGTCTATCTGCTAATTATTATAGCCAGATACAGCAACTCCTTGTCCTTTAATCTTATAGAGCTTTAGTCGCAGTTATTACTTAATAATTAGCAGTAGCTTATAGTATATAAAGGCCTCTCCACCCGCACTAGAGTTGAGCAGGCTTACTATATTAAGAGCTACGCCGCCTAGCGCAATCCTGCATAGCATTATAAGGGCTGCGCCTCCTAAGATCTCCTTTAGCTGTATAGGCGCTATATTAATTACTCTAATCTGCTCTAGGCAGGAGACTTCTCCTAAAACTACTTATTTTCCAATTCCACCAAGTTAGTAACTATTTCATACTCTTTACTTTAGTTAATTGCTTTAGCTTCCGTCTTCTTCAGTGCTGTATAGTTATTAGAATAGTATCCTAGCTTGCTATAGTTAAAGTAGGTACCTAGCGCTTTTACAACTGGTGCTAGGGTTAGAGACTGCCTAGAGGGAAGACCTTTAATCTCTTCAGCACCCCTAGTAGAAGCTCTCTTACTAGCTTAGGCTGCTCTGTAGTCACTTCATTCCTTGCCTATCTACTTTAGACCTTAGGCGTACTATTAGGCAGTCTTATAATAGGCCTAAAAGCTACAGTCTTTATCTACTACCTTAACTTCTATTTGGACGCGTAAGCTGTTATAAAGCTTATTATAAAGCTCCTCTTTCCACTAATCCTGCGGCATCCTTGAGATATTTACTAGCCGTATAAAGTTAGATTAGAAATTATTAAAGTCTCCTAAGTACGGCATCTTAAGGCCTTTAAGTTCCTGCCGGGCCTTAATACAGCGATCTGGGTCCTTAAAGACGTTCTCTAGGAATTCAAGTACCTCTTTACTAATAGGGTTGCGTTCTGCATTACGCTCTGCCTCTAGGTAAAGTAAGAGGTAGTTATAAGCTTTACCTCCTACACGCGTCTTAATGTATGCTACTTTTGCATCCTCTTCCTAATCTAGGTTGTCTTAATAGAACCAGTCTGCATTAGATTAAAGTTTATTTTATACATAGCCGCTCTAGGCCTAATAGGTAGGTTCTTTCCTATCTGTAAGTATAGGTGGATTTAGGAACTTCACTATGCATCCTAAGCCTGTAACACTGCTTATCTAAGAGAGTGGTATCCCTTCTTAAATTGTCTATAATGGTGTACTTTCTTACTTACTATCTTCCTAATCTGGGGCTTGTATGGTAACCTTATGGCCCATCCTTAATATCTTCTAATTAGCCTTATGGAGCTCATTAGTCCTATTATCCAGGTGCTCCTTAAGCTCTGCTATCTTTACCTTGGCCTCCTCTTTTGCATCAATAGCCTTATACACATGGTTATTTGCAAGACGCTATAGCATAGCGATCTGCTATTCCAACGCCTTCCTTTATATTCCCTAGAGCCTCAGCTCCTCCATAAGTTCGGTTATAGGTATCTCAGCTAGGCTTTAGGTAGTTACGGCTATAAACTCCCTTTTGGTCTCTATTTTAAAGTATATAGGGTTCTTATCGTCTTCCGATTGTGCCATAAGACGGTCCTATTTGCTCTTTATATCGTCTAAAAGCTCTGTCTCGCCATAGTACAGTTAGAGCTCTGGCGGCTCAAGTGTCGCGTCTACAGGTTCCTCGCGACCTACCAATATTAGGTCAGTAGCTATCTCTAGTGCACTAGGCCTTAATGCACTCTTTTTGGCCATAGTGTCTCTTTTACTTTCTTAGGTAGCTTTTCTTGCTATTAAGATTATAATTAGGGTGATCCTTTTAATCTAATTACCGCAGTCTCTTCTTTCAGCTACTTAATCTACTGTCGCAATTGCCTGCCTTAAGCAGGGCTTAGAGGGTCGGTTGGTCTATAGTCATAGTAGTAGAACTAGCTATGCGTTTAACCATTAGACCTAGTATTATATCGCCTCTATAGGCCAATTGGGGTTGACCTTAGTCTAATATCACAGCTAGCTTCCTATGGGAGCGATCCAATAGATTAAGCAACAATAAGGGGCTATATTATAAATAGACTAAGGTAAGGGCTCAAAGAAAGGGGCGCGGTAGACGACTATGTACGTGTTCGGTCATCGGGGCAACGTTAGGACAACATTAATCCGTAACCGACAACGCCTCGATGGTAGCTATATAGACAAACCGTCACAGCTTAACATAAGCACATTAGGTTGACTATAAGCCTTTTCTCTTATATCATACCTAGTTTAACTAGGCAGTTATAAAGGGACTTTAAATCAGTGCATAGAACTAGGGGTAATTACTCCAGCTATAGGATCTTTTAGATTATTAATTTAATTACAGCTACTATATTAAAGCTATAAGCTAGTGCGTATAGTTCGGAAGCCAGTATACTACGGGTTACTTATTTGCATTTAATTAAGGACTAGTATAGGATGTTTGCGTCCTAATTACAGTCTATAAGTACAAGTATAAAGCTAATTTGTAATAATAGGTCCCTATTATTAGCGAAGAAGGCGTCTATAAATACTAATAAGCTAAGGGAATTTAGGTCTAGTGGTACAAAAGTAAGTCCCCTTACTATATTATTAATTTGCTACTAAATGCGCTTATTAAGCTGCTTAATATTTTCCTCTTATAGATCTATTGCCTAGGCCATAAAGGATAAGTTATAGGCAGATTTAGGTTAGCAGACTATAGCAATATAGGCGCCTCTTACGCGCTAGGCAACGTACTAGTCCTTTATATTTATAGTTTTACAGGTCTCTCTACGGGAACTGGTAAGGTCCGTAGGCTTTATATAAGGGATATTATTGCGGATACCTTGGGTTGCCCTTAGGACAACCTCCGGACGCCCCTTAGATGGTCGCCGGTTACGTGCCGGAGGTACGTGCCCGTAGTATATAGTCTCCACAATCCCTGAGGCCTTACCTCCTTAAGGATTCATCTCTCTTACTAATCTATCCTATTCCACAATCGTGTCCTTATAGCCCCCTGTCTATAAAGTCCCCTTATCTTCGAATCCTTCCTACTCCATTTTAGAAGGGTAGCTAGCTTTAAGGACCAGATTGTTTATTTACATCTTTTGTTTACATCCACCATCCTCCCTTAAAATCTTGCGATGACCTAAACGGAAACTCCATAAATACCTCATAGAAAGCCGTTGCATAAAGGCAGGAAGGTCCCTCCAACAGTAAGAGATTGCGACAATACAAACCTCTAGGCAAGATGGCTAAATAAGCCCCAATACCCAGATGTACCAGGAGCTTAAAGACTCTTACACATCTACAGTTACCAGCAACGCTGAGGAAAACGCAGACACCCTCTACAACGGTCGCAATATTGCTAGAAAGCAGCCGGAACCCCTCTGGCCCTACTTAGGCTAACCGGAAGATCAAGCGCCAAAGGCAACACTAAGATCTTCCCCTAAATCAAAAATACCAGAGGAATATACTAACACGCCTAACTAGGGACCTAACTGGAACCCTCCCAGAAGACCACCAGCCTATAATTAGTATAGTAGCAACGCACAGACTGCTTATAAGCTATGCGGGCCTACCCCTTTAGGTAATCCAACCCAACTACTAACTTAAGACTTAAGCCTCATAGGGAAACCTGTATCAGCTACTAGTACCAACACTACCTCTATGGCCAGAGCTTCCCTAGGCCCAAGGTCAAAAAGTTAAGAGCCCCACACTAACTTTCTTCAAGGAGGATATTAGGAAGCTGCTATAAGGCTCTTAAAAGCTATATAGGAAGGAGCTACTAATAAATACATTAAAAACCTCTAGGGGTAGGTCCAGATCTAGTAAAGCTTAATCTAGGCTAGATAAAATCTTTTACAACCTAACTAAGGCTAAGGGCCTCCTAGGGGCTACCCAGTACCTACCTAAGGAGGTATAGAAGACTTAGAGAGGTATCTATATAGTAAATAGAAAAAGAATATAGACTAACTAGCTAAGGCCTCTAGTAGTCTAGAACTCCGCCAAAGACCCAACGCCTAATAGTTAAATAATTAGGTTCGTGAAATAGACAACTTCTTTAAAATGCTAATAATATAAGATAATACCAAAGAGCGTACCTATTAGATTATTAGTAAAATTAAAGATCAATCCCTAAACCAGATTATACTAAATCAGCTTAATAAGGAGCAAATTACTATATAGCCGCAGCTGTAAACCTTCCTAAAAAAGTAGACTTAAGATCCGCATATTATACAATATAATCACGTAGAACTATTCTGGAATGGGACACAGCTTAACCGCTACAATTTCCGCCAGTTTATAAACTTTATGGAAACTTATACTTAACTAATAGATCCAGAACCCTTTAAAAATAAGAACAGTAGCATCCATAAGAAGAAGAAAATTGGATTTATCTGGGCTAGAATTAAGCCAGCAATTTATAATAAAATAAAGCGCATAGGAGCCTTATTGTAGATTACCACATATGCGGATTTTAAATGAGCGGTTCTAAACATAGAGGATATAGTAAGGAACCAAACCTCTTCTAGTAAAAAGCTGGGGGGTAACCAGAAGCGCGGGCACTTTAGTAGCAACATAGGGCAGACCCAAACTTTAAAGAAGCTGTTCTTAAAGAGAAATCCAGAAGGGTTAAAGTTAGGGACCTTAAGTAATGGGAAAGACTTCTAGGGCCAACCTAATACCCGTCTGGCACCCTTATGGGAACACTCCAAAAAGTTAAGAGAAAACTTCTCTGGAGGTAAACCTAATTAGAAAAACAAGTAGGGCGATAACTGCACTAATAATCTAAAAAAAGAAAAGCCCTAGTCGCGGACCTCTCCCAGCTGCAACTAGGGCAAGATATGGAAGGAAAGACTCTCCATATTGCTATTAAGCTAGAAATGGTACTCCCTACAGGCAAGGTACGTTAGTTCCAAGCACTATATAACAATAGCGCCGAAATCAATCTTATATAATATAATTTAGTAAAAGAGCATAAGCTTATCCCATTACTAAGGTAGCGGAAACCTACTGTAGGATTCCTAAATAAGTATTAGATTAAACTACACAGTGCCCATAAGCTTATAGTGTTAGTAGCCAACATGCATAACCGCACTAAGGTGGTCGGCCCGCAACCCTTCTAGGTGGCTGACTTTATAGGCTACAACCTCATTCTTAGATACCCTTAGCTTGCGGAAGCAGATCCTAAGATACACTTTAAAATAGGAGCCTTTAAATAGTAGAATAATAAAGAATTGGAAGGGCATATTTTACTAATAAGCTTAAAAGACATCCTAGAAGATATAGCTCTAGGAGAAACAGTATACGCTCTACACCTAAAGGAGTATTAGATCCAACCCCTATTCTATAGCAAAATGGGTATAGAGCCTAGTATAGGTAATAACCCTTCCATAACAGATACCCTATAGGGAACTGCTAGACAGGTCACAGAGACATTATAGGGAGGCGGTAATCTTGAAGATCTTATAAGATACTTCCACCACTATAGGCTACTTTAGCTTAAGCAATATATAGAGAGTATGCTATAATACCTTAAACGCTATGTTAAAGAGTTCCCTACCCTCTACTAGCTACTATATAAAACTATTTAATGTACAGTGGCAACTATGTATAAACAGCCACTATAGCGCGCCATACTGCCCATAAGCGTCCTAAGGGAGCTCCAGGACCTACCTAATAATAATGCAGAGGATAAGCGCGACCCCAATTTATTAAAAATCCCAGTAGGCCTAAGGGACTTACTAAGGGTATTTTTGGGTAGGCGAGCTAAAGTCATTTAGTAAAACTTGGAATACAATTATACAATTAATCTAGAAAAAGGCAAATAACTACCAAACCTTCCTATTTATAACCTCTCTCGCAAAGAGCTTGACATCCTATAGGAGTACCTTAACAGCTTACTAGAAAAGGGATAGATATGGCCTAGTAAGTTACTAGTAGGCATACTAATCCTCTTTGTCCCAAAACCAAATGAAACTATAAGGCTATACATAGACTATTACGGTCTCAATAAGATTATAATTAAGAACCATTACCTACTACCACTAGTTAGTAAAATACTAGATTAACTATCTAGGGCGAAGATCTTTACAAAGCTAGACCTATAAGACGCCTATCATAGGCTCTGTATTAAAGAAGGGGATAAGTAGAAGACCGCTTTTAAGACCTAATACGGCCACTTTAAGTATATAGTAATGCCTTTTAGGCTAGCCAATGCGCCTATAACATTTTAATTGTACATTTACAGAGCCTTAAGGGGACTAGTTAACCGCATATATATTGTCTATTTAGATAATATTCTAATCTACTTAGAAAATAAGGATTAGCATAAGCAACACGTCCATAAAGTGCTAGAACATTTGGATAATTAGGGCCTCTACACCAAAGCATCAAAGTGTGTCTTTAATACTAAGCAGGTCAAGTTCCTAGGTTATATTATAACACCTATAGATGTAGTTATAGACCTAGTATAGGTGCAGATAATCTAAGAGTGGCCAAAGCCAAAGAGCTACTAGGATATTTAAGTATTCTTAGGCTTTGCCAATTTCTATAGGCGCTTTATCTATAACTACTTAAATGTTGCCTAATACCTATTTAACCACGTTGCTAAAGCTTCCTAAGACCCAGCCTAGGGAGCAAAAAGCTTAAAGGCGGAAAGGAAAAAAACTAAGAAGGGACTAACCAAATAGTATAAACCATAGATATAGCCCAGAAAGGTCCAGAAAGCCTTTTAGAAACTACAAACAAAGTTTACAGAAGCTCCACTATTATAGCATTTTAACCCAGATCAGCCACTAATAATGGTTACTAATGCATTAAATTTTGCCCTTACTAGTATCCTACTACAACCTAATAGGCATCCGGATACTACCCAGCTCTACTAGAGACCAGTAGTATACTATAGCAGAAAATTCCAGGGACCTAAAGTTAGGTATTATACCCATAACAAGGAACTACTAGCCATAGTTAACTGCTTTAAATAGTGGCGATACTACCTTAAGTACATAAGCTATACCACTCATATACTCTCAGATTATTATAATCTACGCTACTTTATAACTACAAAGGAGCTTATACCTTAATAAGCCAGATAGGCAGAGAAGCTTATGTAATTTGACTTTAAGATCAAATATAAGCCAGAGGAAAATAACCCTGCTAATAGACTGTCATGACGGCCAGACCATACCAAAGGCTTTAAAACGGGAGAAGGAAAACAGATAATAGACATCTTACTCCCTACATTGCAGAACAAGCTCTAGGTATGGGATGCTTAAGCACCCACAGCTCTAAGCACTAAGTCTTAGGCGGTGCAAACCCCATTAGCTCCCACTAACGTTCCGGCTGATACCTGGTCTGTGGCCGATAAGGGTCCAAAGATACCTAGATAGGACATCCCCAATATAAGTTTAGAACCTAGTAATACATCACTAATTGCCAAGCTATCCCCTTAAACTAACAGCAAAGCTGTAGAGCAATCAGAACTCAGAGCCCTATAATAACTAAAGGACTTTAACCTTGTAGCGGCCTTCCTAACGCACACGCACTGAGAAGTTATAAGATCTATAGTACCATCTAGTCTCATACTTGGAGCAGTATAAGGCGAAACAGCTTTTACCTAGGAACCATCTAAAAGGTTAACAGATCTCATCTATAAGGTGCAACAGAGGGACGCCTTCTATGCCATCTTTAATGCGGAAGTAGACCGAAAACGTAATAAAAAGGAAACTAAAAGGCGCTAAAATTAGGAACTGGACCCAATGGGCCTACTACATAGAAATGGCAAGGTTTAGGTGCTATAAGAAGCAAATCTATAACAGACAATTCTTATAAAGAATTACAATAATCCTTTAGGCGGCCACTATAGTCAAATTAAGATAGTGGAAATACTTTAACACAAATACTATTAGCTAAAGCTTAAATAGGAAGCAAAAGAGTACATCAGCTACTATAAGAAGTGTTAAGTATACAAAATCCAAAGGTATAAGCTATGGGGTTTACTTAAATCAGTTCCCCCCACTAGTAAGCCATAGCAACATTACGCTATGGACTTTATTACGGATCTCCCGCCATTAAAAGATAGGTAAGAATAAATATATAATTCAGTCCTGGTACTTATTAATAGGTTTTTAAAGTACGTCCAATACCTTCCCATTAACAAGACAATTAACGCATAAGCGCTTACTAGCCTAATTAAGGAGAGATGCTTTCTTAAAGTAGATTAGCCGCACTCTATTATTACTGATAGGGGCAGCGTCTTTATAAGCTAGTACTGGTCAGATCTATGCTTTTATTTAAAAATAGACCACTGTTATAGTACGGCTTTCCATCTATAGATAGATAGGCAAACGGAACGCCAGAACTAGAAACTGGAGTCTTACCTATATATATACTTAAACTACCAGTAAGACAATTAGTGTGAGCTACTTCCATACGCAGAATACGCTTATAACTCAAAGCAACACTTATTATATAAGTATGCACCTATCCAGATTACTTATAGCGTTCAACTATCCGGATTTAATAGTGTACTCAACAATCACTAGCTAAGGCCGCATGATTAATTATGGGACCCTACTGGGAAGTCCAAGGACATTTACTAAAGAGTACAAGGGTACCTTAAGGAATAGAAGGAGTAATAAAAGCATGTAAAGCAGAGCCTACAAGATGCGCAAGAGCAGCAGAGACTTTGGTACAACCGTAAACACTAGGATAAGCATTTTAGCGTAGGCAATAAGGTTCTATTACATTCAACAAATATTAAGACCTATCAACCATTAAAGAAGCTTAATGCAAGATACCTAGGTCCCTTCTAGATTAAGAAATAAATTAGCAAGCTAGCCTACTATCTCCAGCTACCCCTATCTATGGCCTGTATACATCTAGTATTTCACGTAAATCTACTGGAGCCATGGCATAGACTACTACTGGAAAAGAACTTCCGCCTAGGCCTAATTGAACACCCCAAAGTGGTGGGCGAGCAGTATAAGGTTAAAGCTATACTACGCTATAAGTCTGTCAAGAACAAGCTTTAATATAAAGTTAGATGGCTAGGCTAGCCTACTAAGGACTCTATATAGGAACCAGAGGATTACCTTAATTATTATAAAGATATTCTAAAAGAATATTAGGACTAAGGTCCATAATCTATAAATTATAGAAAGCGCTCTAACACTACAGTGTCATCGCAGCCTATAAAGAAGACTCGCATAAAGAGCAAGAAATAGGTCAAATTAGATATGGAATAAACAGGCTCCGGAAACCATAAGGATTAATTAAGGCTATAGCCTAAGGCAGGACAAGTCCTCAGCCTTTTCACATACATAGTATAGAATTGATAGGGTATTTTGCTAGAATTGCATTCCCATTCATTAGTCTATATTAGGAATAGTATTCCTATGCCTTCCCAAATGCCTTATAAGGCCTTCCTAAGCACCAGTCGAGATCCTTAAGTGCTACTATATATAAGAACAATCCCAAATGCCCAAATTAAAAGCCACTATACCTTATCCTCAGGTGTAGGATTAGTATCTATAGGCCTACCAAGTAATGGCTAACAAGAATGAGATCCAGAACCCTTAGTAGGAGTATAGGTAGGCGCAAAAACAGGGGCAGGCCAATAAGGTATAGAAGGAGCAGAGACTCTCAAACGCTTAGTACTAATATTAGGTCTAAACTAGTACTAATAAAGTTCCTAAGGTGTAAGCTTATAGTTAATAAAGACACGCTCAAGCCTAGAATAAACGGAGACATTAGCTGGCTGGTATAGACCAGAACCACCAAGACCTTACTACAGCAACCATTAGTTACCTATCTGCTAGGTACCTAAAGGGTAACCTACCTAATACCGCATTATATTATGCTCTTTCGAAACTTAATGCGCATGTATAAACTCCTTCTTATAGTAGACAATAACCTTCTTCTTATTACCCCTATCCTTTACCTTATCCTTAGTATACCAGCCTTGCTCCTTCATCAGACATTACTAGCTAGCTTACTAGGAATTACAGGCGGTGTAAATAGCTATAGCATAGTCTTGAATTCAACCCAGACACTCAGCATTGGCGCTGGAATAAGATAGAGCCCAGGCAATATAGTAGTTAAGGACATTAAAGAATCGTCACTACTTAGGCCTGGGCTATTAAAAGCTCAAAGTCAGTAATAGAAAGCTATCAAGAATAGTAAAGCTTACCTTAACGCAACTGCCGCTCTTGGTACGCATGCATTAATTATAAGGACTAAAGGTATTAGATCTTACATAGAGGGTCTTATTATAAGTATCCAGAATCTTCTTATTAGACTTCTGGTCCTTTAAGGACGTATAGGCAAAATCATTTAGGTAGGACTAGCACCAGTTACAGGTCAGCAGAGGTTAAGGTTCTATATATAGCGGCAGGGCTAGGATACACTAAGAAATCTGCTTAAAAGAGTAGTTAATAGGAGAACAAAGAGGCATATTAAATTAATAATAGAAATAAAGAAAATCTTAATAATATATTAAAGATACGTCCAAAATTGGACAAAGGTTAATAAAGGGAAGTAAGGTATTAAGGAAAAGAAGCAGCTTAGTAAGCAAGATGTCTCTATACTTTACCTCCCAATACCCTTCCAGTATATAGCCGCAACCTTGCCGATATAACTCCGTTACAATAGCGCAATTCAGAAGGAAGGAAACACGCGTATATGCCATTTAGCCATCACTTCCTTACAAAAACTAATTACGCGGCCGGAGAAGGCAATTAAGACATCAATTGCAGACGCATATAGGTTAAATTATACCTAAACGATACTACGGTATCAAAGAACAACGTTATAAACGTTCTTAACAACCGCATAATAGCCATAGGTGCTATTACAAAGTATCCCTCCTAATTGCTAGGCAGTAGAGCTACGCCAAAATATAGTACAGGACTATTAGATTTAAAAGTATATACACTAAATCTTAGGAGACAAGTCTCCTTAATTAACTAATTAATACCTTAACCGCACTTAATAAGCCCAAGGGCAAAGGCGGGAGTAATATGTTAGTGATGTAGAGGATTATAAGAAAAGATCACGGATCAATATCTTAATAGTTAAAGATAACGGCAAGCCAAGGCTCTGCACGTTAAATCCCATACTAAAAGGTTCTATAGAACCATATCAGGAACACCAAATTGCCTATAATACTTACAATTAATTGCAGACCAGCATAAAGGCTTAGAAGTAGAGTTGCATAAAAATCCTTAGGTCAGCCTAGGTAGTCACCAGCATATTTCCAATAGGCTTCTAATAGGTCTCCTAGCAATCCTCATATCTTTTCTCTAGTCATATTTTTTCCTTATTAAGGTTTTCAGGAGTTCAAAGCAGGGATTAGATAGATAGATAATATACAGCAGCATACCAACATCTCTCTAAACCCCTTCTGGGACGAGCCCTTATAATCTCCCTACTACAAGGTAATGGCGATCGGGGGCCAACCACAAGAAGGGGGGGGGCAATGTAAGGGATATTATTGCGGATACCTTGGGTTGCCCTTAGGACAACCTCCAGACGCCCCTTAGATGGTCGCCGGTCACGTGCTAGAGGTATATGCCTGTAGTATATAGTCTCCACAATCCCTAAGGCCTTACCTCCTCAAGGATTTATCTCTCTTACCAATCTATCCTGTTCCACAATTGTGTCCTTATAGCCCCCTGTTTACAAAGTCCCCTCACATTTTGCTATAATAAGCCTTAGGTTTTAAGCTTAGCGTTCCTAAGTTAACTAGATTAGGTTGCCCTTTTATATAATTAAGCCTTTATTAAACTTAATTAGAGTCTATTTAGTTAACTGCTCTTATAGCTTTACCAAGAACTTTACCTCTTATAGTTTAGTCTTTTTAACGTCCGCAAAAGTCCAATCCGCTAAGAAGAAGGTATTGTCCGTTTAGAGTCCAATAATACTAAGGCCGTTTAATAGGGTATATAGAAGGTAGGGGTTATAGGTTAACTGTTCCATTTTAAGTTTACTAACATAATGCTAGTAATATATTTTAAACTAGTAGTTTCCAGCTTCCGGTACTCCGTAAAGGGGTTTTATAACCTATAAAATTATTCCTGGTTATAGGTTAAGTTCGCGGGGTAGTTATATAAAGATATCCCTACTTAGGTAGGTATTGGACTGCATATAGGCTTGCGAGATATTCCGTAAGTAAAGGGCTATAGGTTTAGTTTACTATAGCCCTAGTATAAGTGCAAGTATAATCTATTAGCTAACTTGTTAAATTATAGGCAATTACATAAGGACTAAGTCCTTTCCTTAGTTATTATAGGCTTATATAATAAGCTTTAATTTTTTAAAAGCTTTGTTAGTACTAGGGCGCTTAATTTTATTAACAAAGCGTAAGTTAAATATATAGACGCCTTATAAAACGTCTCTCTGTTATAATCGCAAAGACGCCCTTTTTAAGTAGTCCGTTAATCTCTTTACGTCGTAAGTCCATAAAAGGGGTTTCCTATACTAGAACTAATATATCCGCAGGCGGAGATTGCCTTACGGATATTCCTACAGAGGTTAGGTAATTCTCTATTACAGGGTTTTTAGTTATAGGGTACTTTCGGGGGCGTCTTTAACCGCGCTTTATAGTAGGTTTTATAGGTTTAGTAGGTTTCTAGAAGACTTTTAGGGTAGGTAAGGGTGCTTCTAGTTTATCTAATTCAGTGGTCGCTTCTGGTTTATCTAGTTTAGTAGTTGCTTCTAGTTTATCTAGCTCAACGTTATAGGCGTTTTTAGGCTAAAAGTAGGGTTTTACAGACGTGCTTCTAAAGCTAGTTGGTCCGCTAGGAAGTTATATATAGTACGTTTTATTTTCTACAGCCAGTAAACAGTAAGGTCTAGTCCACTTGCCACTTTTACGCCATATAAGGACTTTAGAATTAAACAGGAGGTTATAAACTAAGGTTATGTCTAGCCTATTACGGTGGTATAGAGCGCTATTAATAGTTTGTTTAGCCCATAGTTTAACTATTTCAGCTATTGCCTTCCGTATTACAGCTGCTTATTTTATAATAGATAGGGTAGGAGGGTCTAGATTACTTATCCTTAGGTAGGCTCTATAGACCAATAGGGTGGGTACTAGTCCATTAAGGCCAGCGGTGTTATTAATAGCTTTTACGGCTATCTATAGAGCTAGTTCCTTTTAGATGTCCTTATATTTGTCCATAATAATCTAGTAAGCTCTCTATAAAGCTAGATAAGCTCGCTTAATAAGCCTAATAGACTAATGCGCCTTAACTAGAACAGCTTTTATTAATATAGCTATAGCTATAGCATACTGCTGGAATTCCTTATTAATAAAGTTCCTACCGGCGTTATAGGTAATATACTTAGGAGGTCTAATATATATATTAATCTAGTAGGTCCGTAAAATATCCTAAGTATGCTTTACGGATATATTTTGCAACTAATAGGCGGCTTAATAGTGGGTTGCCTTATCAATTATATATAGTACTAGGCTGCCGTTAATATACATAATGTCTATATACACTAAGTGGTTAAAGTTAAGATCCTTATAAAGGGTGAACTTAAATCGGCCTAAGGAACGTCTGTATTTCTAGCAGTAGGAGCAGTATTTAGTTAGGTGGTTAATTGCCTTCCTATTAATATTATTGTGTCTAGAGCGTTTAAGGACTCTATACAGCTTTTCGGCTGACGGGTGGCCGAAACAGTAGTATAGGTGGTAGATTTTAGTACTAGTAAGGTAGCATGGGTTATAGCTAAAAGATTCCTAAATGTAGGTCTATAAAGTCTCTCCCTATATAAGAAACGGGTGTCCGAATCGCTGTATAATTAGTAGGGTGATATACTTGCTTCCTAGGGCAGTTATAGGGCCAATTAGGATGTCTGTAATATTGTTATAGTAAATCTATAACCTATCTATATCCGCAAGGCAAAGTAGGAACAAGGTGTCCACTTTTACTATATAGAAGTTAACTAGGCTAATTATGGTCTTAACTATAACTAATCTAATTAATATGGTTAAGCCGATGCTAAATTGGACATTTATGGCCCTAGTTTATGTGGTATCAATATCCGTGTTATTATTTGTGGTGGTCTTATATATAAGGTATTGTCCGTAACCTATAGTAGACTTCTTAGAGGCACCTATATTAATTATAACGCCATAGAATTCTTTAGCGGTATAGCGTTCTATAGTAATATATGCAAATGGGTCCTGTTTGTCACGGAACCAGCCTGTGTGCTTACGTGACCACGGTGGTCTGTGCCGTCAGGGGTTTAAGACCTGTCGCCCATCATACTCTCTCTTGTCCTCTTTTCTCCTTTGTAGTAAATCAAGTATTTTAGGCCAACAGTCTGCTCTGCTTCGTGCCGTCACACTGTTTGTGGTCTATAACGTCCGTAATAGGTCTAATAGGTGTGCTTATAGGCTAGTTTTTAGGTGCGATTAAGTGTATAAAGGAGTAGTTGGCTAATATGGTCGTAATATTAAAGGCTTGGTTATCCGTAAAAGGTTTAAAAGTAATTAGGAATATCTCTAAGGTCTCCTATTCCTAGGTGTCTAAGTTAAAGTTAATTATAAGGGCTTCTATTAACTTATTAGGAGGCTCTTCCGCTTTCTCTTCTTTGTATTCTAAAATAAACTAGTTAATATGGCTATTAAGTCTCTTCCTAGACTTATTATATTCTTTTTAGGTATGCCTTATAGACCAATATCCTTTTTTATCACACACGAAGCACTTCTGGCTGGTTTATCTGCGGGGGTATATTTTCGTACGGGAGTTGCTATAGGGGTTATAAGTGGGACTTAGTTGGTACGGGTGCTGCTAGCGGTAGTGGTGGTCCGTAAAGTAGACGTCTAAGTCTGTTTATAGATATTAAATATCCGTAATAAAAGCCTAAGTGCTGCCTGGTGGATTTAAGACTTTGTATATTATAATAAAGGAGCGTAGATTATTAATAAGGCCAGCTAAGGTATCTATAGGCTTATAATAGGTGTACTTGCAGGGCTCTACTTCCTGGCAAGCCGTAATGAGTTTGTTATACAGGAAGTTATCTATTTAAAGCTTGGCGTTAAGGCCGTGCTATAGGTGCCGAAGGTCTTTAATAAGAATTTATAGGCACTCTATAGTTGATTTTTCAGTGTTCTTGTTAATTATAGTCCGTAACTTGGTTGTATTCCATTAGGTAAGGATGTCACGTTTATATTCTAGCCCTTTAAAGTAATTATATGTAGCTTTATATAGCCTATTAAAGGGAACACTAAGGGGGTTGCTCTTAAGGTTAGTATAGTAGTGGTTAAGTACTAGGCCGCGCAGTATAGTAGAGTAGGCTTGGCTGAACTCTTGTTTAGGAATATTAGCCTTCTGGCAAAGGCCCGTAAAGATAGTTAGTTTAAAGTCAAAATTATCGTTTTCACCGCTATACTTTAATTCGTCGGTATAGAGCTTAGCTAGGTTAGCTAGCTCCTTACCATAGGTCTTTACTTGGGTGGTTTATAGATCTATAACTTAAATAGAAGGGTTTTGGTCTATATTTTGGGTTATAGAGGTATTATGGTCCGTAGTTTGGGTTATAGGGGTATTGCGGTCCGTAACTTAAGTACTAGGTATGCTTTAGCCCGTAAAATTAATTCTAAAACTGCTTAGGTTTATAGGACAAATTTAGTTAAGTGGGTTAGGTATAAGGCTAGCAATCCCGTTAAGTTTGGAAGAAGTAAAGAGTTTTTTAATAGCTTTAACCTAGTCTAAAATTTCCTCTTTAGTCTATTCCATTTGGTCCTTCTTATATATTATATTATATAAAGACTGTGCAACAGTAACTTATTTGTCCCTTTTAACCCATACACCTTAGTAGCGTAAAAGGGTTCATAGGTTACAGATAGTAGTAGGGTTATAGGCCTTAAAAATAGCTTTTATAAAGTCCGTAAAGTCTTCCTAGTATTGCTCCTATAGGTTGTCATTTATAAGCTTAAAATATTTATATTTAAGAACTTTAAATTTAATGTAGTTGTTAACATTAGTTATAGACGTAAGGTTAACTCCTTGCCTCCACTTTTCTTAACCTTTATTGACTTGCTTCCTTAGGTCTGCCATACTATATAGTATAGTGTAGTACGTAGTAGGTGGAAGAGGTCTTATAGCGGTCTATAAAATTAATTAACAGGTCTGTAATGGTTTGTAAGAGGGTAGGGGGTTTCTATAAGGTCTTATAATGGTCCGTAAAGGCAATTGGCAGGTCCGTAGTGGTTTATAGGAGGGTAGGGGGTTCCGTAAAGGTCTGTATTTGCGTCTATAAACTTCCGGTAAACCATACTAAGACTTAAATAAGTATACAGAGTTGTTAATAAGTCTGTAATCCCCAACTTCTGACCTTCTAGCAGGTCGTACTAGGATTCTAAATAGGTGGTCGCTGTCGTATATATTGCTTAGGGGGAGGTGTTGAGTAATTGCTGATCTATATGCGCTTACTAATTAGTGTTTATATTAACTTAATAATATAAGGCGAGTTGTATCTAGGGGCACAAAATACGTATAGTATTGTATGCTTGTTTGGATGGTAACTGTCTTCTATATTAAAGTAGACTATGTGGTCTATATACTAACGCGTCCTCCCTAATTAGTTAGTGCTTTATAAATAAGTAGTTGGTGTACTAAACGCGTAAACGCGTAGTTGGTACACTAGGTGCCGTAATTATATAGTAAGTTTTAATGTGGTAGCCCACTTGCCCGCAGACTATAAGGGGGCAAGGTGCATTAAGGCAGCTTCAAAGGAAATAAGATTCTATTAAGAGCTAAATTATATAGACCTTGCAAGTAACAAGACGTTTGGACAAGGAACAGAACAGATTCGGGTCAACGTAGTTAAGATATAGGGGTAGCCGTGGTACGTGCACATACGTGCACATACTTTGAGAGGCTTTGACAGAATTCTACTGTCGTTGAGTGTTTCACCGAGACGTCCTTACTGTAATGGGGCAGTCCCATTACAGTACCCCCCTCCTAAACTTGAGCTCCTTCGAGGCGTATAAAAGAGAAAAAAAAATTCTTATAAATGTTAGCCTTATTCCTATGCGTCCTGCGTCCTCCACTATATGGGCTCCGCTGGTTTAGTCCTCCCTCCTTATTACTTGGCAGAACTAAAGCAGACTAAGCCTTTGTTACCACGCTTCGCTACGTCCTTGCCGTATAGGAGATGTTTATGCCGAAGCTCGTCTAAGACCTTCCCTCGCTTCTTGGCAGCTCTACGGCTTCCTCTTATCTATACTAGGTTCCCTCCGACCAGGCCTTAACCTAAGGCCAACCCCCCTACCCCCCCCTTAGTGTCATATCGTGTCGTGTATAGGGGAGGTGGGTGGGAAAAATTTTCGGCTATAGTAGGGTAGTATTCGTCGTTGTATAGCAGGGTTGGTTCATATATATGTACAGGGTCAATTCGTGTGCAGGATTAAGGGTCAATTCGTATTTAAGTATCGCAGGCATATTAGCGCGATGTTTATCGTTATATTTAAGGTTAAATTTGAGTTTGAATTCGAGTCGTTATATTAAGTTTGTATAGCAGTAGGTTGCTAGCCGTCGTTTAAAGTCCGTAGGCAAATCGGCACGGAGCTTGTCAACAGGTCGTAGTTCCACAGGCGTATCAGCGTGGTGCTTATCGGTTCGTGTAGTATATCGGCTTAGTCTTAGCCGTCGTATTTAGTATCCGTAGGCGAATCGGCACGGAGATTATCGTTGAGTTTGTATAGCAGTACAATACTAGCAACAGGGTCGTTCCTTATCAATTTCGTTCATTAAAGCTTGCATAGCTCAGTATTAATCGGGGTCATTCATCGCAGCTAGTGTCTAAGTCATCGCAGCACTAGTCTTAGTCTTAATCAAGATCGTTCTTCGGAGCATATATAGCTTAGTTTTAGTTGAAAAGGATTATCCTTCCGTAGGCGTATTAGCACGGTTGTGTTGAACGCGCAGGTCAAGGCGAGCACGATTGTAGTGTGTTAAGTGTATTAAACTATCTGAGTTGGAGGTTGAGATAAAGGTTGACGACAACCAAGTCACGTGATGCAATATTGGGTGAAAATAACACTCCCCCTTAAATGATATTGTATCTGCTATACTGCCTATTGATCCTTTCTGTATACCTAGTACGATTGTAACCTAATTCCCCTCGTCTGTTGCAGAGCCCTGAGGCTAATTGTAGTAGGTAAGGCGTTTATTGAAGGCTGGATTAAGCTGTATATCGGCCCCTTGCCTAACCCAGTTAGGCAAATGCTTAAAGTGCTCTGTCTTTTCCTCTGTATTATCCTTTGGCAGGACGAAGACCTGTTAAGGTAAGAAATTGGTTGAATTTAATTAGACCAAGGGGTTTGGTAAGGGCGTCAGCTACTATATTACTGGTGTTGATGAAGGTAAGTTTGATACGTTTAGTAGTGACTTTATCGCGTATAAAGTGGTGTTGGATGTTGATATGTTTAGTACGCTGGTAAAACTTAGGGTTCTGAGCCAGTGCTATTAAAGACTTATTGTTGCCGTAAATTGTAATAGATTTGGTGGCGTTGAGGACTAAATCCGCTGCTAAATTGTCTTTCCGTACCTTAACGTTTACATAAGGTTGGTTAATCTGTTATAGCTTAGTAAGTAGTAACCTTAGCTATAAGGCTTCCTTTGCTGCTTGTGTTAGGCCTATATACTTAGATTTGGTAGTTGATAGGGTAATAGTTGTCTGGCGCTTAGAGCTCTAGGTAATTGGTTTACTACTAAGTATAAAGATATATCCGGAGGATAAGTGTTGATTTGTAATACTATTGCCGTAGCTTGCATCTAAGTAGCCGACGAGCGTTAGGTCTTAGTAGTTGCCGCTATAGTTTATTCCGTAGTTTAGAGTTCCTGTAATATATTAGAATATCTGTTTAATTGTGGCGAAGTGCTAAGGTCCTAGATTATGGCTGAACTGGCTAACTTATAATACTGTAAAAGCAAGATCTGGTTAAGTTTTGATTATTATATATATAAGGGAACTGACCTGCGATTAATAGGTCTTAATGTCGTCCTTTAAGGCCTAGTTGTTAAATGGTTTAAGATATTAATCTTTCTTATTTATAGGAGTCTTTACCGGATTTAATAAGGGTTTGTTATACTTATTATCCTAGTAGTAGAAGGTCTAAAGCACGCGCTTAAGGTAGCTGTGTTGCTGGATTGTAATAGTCTTCAGCTTATAATTGTGAGTAATAGTTATGCTAAGATAGTAGCTAATAGGGCCAAGATCTGTTATCTTAAATTTGCTACAGAGTTGCTGTTTAAGGGAGTTAATGGCGGCTCTACTGCTAATGATCTTAATATTATCTATGTAAACTGATATAATGAGGCCGTTTATAGAGGTAAAAGGCGAGTTTTTGGTTATAAAAACGCTATAGTTGGCTTAAAGCTTCTAGAAGCCAAGGCTTATAAGAAAGTTGTAAATAACTTTATACTATATATAAGGTGACTGCTTAAGACCGTAGAGACCTTTAAGGAGGCGATAGACCTCTTTGGATTTGCTAAAGCCGTAAGGGTGTTTAATATATACGTCCTTAATAATTTGGCTATTAAGAAATGCTATTTTGATATCCATTTAATTGATTTTAAGATTGTAATAGGCAGCTAGGGTAAATAGCGTGTGGAAGGCTATTGGCTTAACTACTGTGGCGAAGGTTTAATCGTAATTAATACTATACTACTGTTTGTAGCCTTTAATAACCTAGCGTGCTTTATACCTAAGTATTTCCCCTTTTGGCCTACGCTTGATTTTAAATACCTATTTGCCTTTAAGGACTTTATGTGAAGAGTTCACCAATAAGCGTTAGACGGAGCACCAGGTTTCGTTTTATAGGAGGGATTTAAATTTGTCCTATATAGCTTTTAGCCACTGTTTCGCGTGTGGGCCGTTAAGAGCTTCTCTTAAGGTTATTGGCTTAAGGGGATTGTGTATAGACAATATATTAAGAAGGACTTGGTTAGGCTGCCAAGCGTGACCTTTATAGATCTTAAAGTGATTGTACTTGGCAGAGCTAAGTAAGTTAATAGTTATATAGTTTAAAAGAACCTTATTAAGGAAAGCTTCGCTTTTAATAGATTCCTAGAGAGCTTAACTAGTATAAGTTTCACGGCCGGATTGTCTTAGAGGTGGTTCTGAAATTAGATTCCAAGTTATGGATTCTAGATCCCATGACATGGATTCTTCGTATAGTTCTTAAGGAAGTGGTAATGTTAATATAGGATAAGGATAAGACGCAAACTGATAATTCCCCCCCTATAGATCAGTATTGTACTCCCCCTAGAGTGGAATATCTTGAGCTTTAATTATCTTAAAAATAGTAATATCTTTAACTCTATATACCTACTGAGACTAAGAGTCCTATACTTAATAGATAGAGTTCCCTTTAAATCTAATAAGAGTAAATTTCTTAGCTCTTAGCCCTAGTTTATTAGATTATATAGGTTTCTTATAGTAGTAAACCGCGGAGCTGATAGTGCGTAGATAATTAAGGCTAGACTTTAAGCTATAGCGCTTCTTATATGGCGTGAGATGTAAGAGCGGAGCTAAGGGACTTTAGTTGTATAGATAGACTACTATTTAAATAAGTTCAGGCCAGAGGCTTTGTGGTAGATAACTATAGATATATAGACAGCGAGCTTTTATAGTAAGCGTTCGCTGGTTACGCTCTATGACTCTGTTCTGTTTAGGTAAGTTAGCGCAGGAGAATTTGAGCTTAATGCCATAAGAGGTAAACCAGTTCTTTATAAGCTAGTTATTTAATTCGCTATTGTTAGATTAACCCTTTTTTAGAGGGCTGAGTTGCTTTTCTAACTAGGCAATATAGTTCTTAACAATATCTTAAACGCTGCAAGCCTTTTTTAACCTAAGGAAACGGACCTCCATCTATCTAGTATAGTTATTGGTAAAAGTAATAGCGTACTTAAAGCCTTTAATGCCGACTGGCGTAAGATAGATAATATTAATGTGAACCAGTTCGCCTACAGCTATAGTACACTATTAAGGACCGCGATTGAATGATTTATACCTTTTTAAGACGGCATAGGTTTTACAGTTAAATAGATTAGTAGGAAGTCCTAGACGTCTTATATCTGTAAAGTTTAGGTGGCTAAGTCTCTTATGCTACCTTTAAGAGTTGTGATCTGAGCCTATTAGTAAGAGAGTAGTGTGTAGATCGTTTGGTTTATTAAGGTGGTAAAGTCCTCTCTGTATAAAGAAGTGCGCTAGTTTTATTTTGTCCCTAGTGTGTAAAAAGTAGTTTGCGGTATTAATGGTTATCCTATCTCTTTGGTAGGTAGAGCTAGATATAAGGTTAACAAAGAGGTCTGGAATATAGAGCACGTTGCGGAGTCTAAGTACGTTATTGCCCTATAGTAGAGATATAACAACATTGACGTCGCCGTACCCAGTAGCGTAGGTAATGCAAGTATAATATATTGCTCCAGTATTAAAATACTATCTATTTGGTTAAGAATCTACTGTGTTGTAAAGCACGAGAATCCTTTTGTGGTTATTTAAGAAGTTAGTTAGTTAATCGTTGCTTTAGTTAGGTAAAGGAGTTTTATTTTAGGCAAGGCGCCTTTTTTTACTCTTGGGTTTGCTAGTAGATATCTTTATAGCCCTACAGTTGCGAGTCCAGTAATTAGGTGACTTATAAAAGTCGTACCATTTTTTATTAGGTGTAGTAGCAGGTGCTATATAAGATTAATTTAGGAGTGGCTAAGCGCCTAGTAACATTGCGGATGGCTTATTGTTGACTGGTTAATGAGCTTCCTTATAGAGTTTAAGGCCAAGGAGTTCTGTAATAAGATTGTTAAGAGCAGGAGGCGTGTCCTCTTTATAACCAGGCGTAATTTTGCTATTATGGAAGTTTTGATAGTAATTACCTAAATTATAAAGGAAAATACCAGTTATCTAAGTATCTGTTACCCCGTTTCGTGTAGGCCTAGTATAAGTTGTATTTAAGTAAGGTATTTTTTTGGAAAGTTGCTTTGTCTGTTTAGCAGCAGCTTTATATTTAGTGCAATATTCTTTAAGGGAGTCGCCTAAATGCGTGTTAATAAGCGCCTTAAGTCTGAGGTGGTAAGAGACCTAGCTGACTTTTATATATAGTCCCTTAAGTATTTCCCAGGCATGCTTCGCCGTTTGATTTTTAATATATGATTGGAGTTTAAGGCTAACCGATTTATATATTAACTAGAAGGCTTAAGATTCCCTAAGAGTATACTTTTCTTTATCTTTTAAAGAGGCGTTGTTAGCTGGAGTAGTTGCTTTACTAGTAATGTACTTCTAGAGCGCTCTTAAATAAAGCTTGTAGCGTTTTTCGGTGGACTAAAAGAGGTAGTTGTCTTGGCCTTTAAGGATAATACCGAGACGTTTCTTATTGGTAGGAGTTTCTAACATAGTAAAAGAGATAATTAGTATATAGGTTAAGAGATAAGGATAAAGCGATAATAATTCTTTTTAAGGATAAAGACTTTCTAATAGTTATAGCTTATCCGTCTTAGTATAGTCGTTATCCAATTATCTATAAAGAAGAGGAAGGCCGTTAGAGTTAACGCGAATATAAAGGGGTCGCCAGGGCGCTAGTGCTAAGCGAGCCAATAGCGATTTTCTATACTAGGTATGGAAAATCCTAATTGGTTGGCAGAAGTTAGGGTTAGCAGAGTTTGGCAGGTAACGCGCCCCAGTGCCGTTACAATTTAGTGTTGGTTAACCACTAATAAGTGTCCTTAAGTTATTGTAATTGTTATATACACCAATAGGCCTTTTCTTAGGGTGTATTGGATGCCCTGTAGCTTAAAGACTTGAAGCTGAGGAGCGAGCAATATATATTAAGAGTTTAAACGCGTTTTTATGCTGATTTAAGTCTTAAGGAATAAGAACGCTAGAGGGCGTGTTTGACTCAATTAATAATAGAATAGGCGTGAGTTGCGTTAAGCCAGCCGGGCTTATAACCTGTTGAACGCGCAGGTCAAGGCGAGCACGATTGCAGTGTGTCAAGTGTATTAAACTATCTGAGTTGGAGGTTGAGATAAAGGTTGACGACAACCGAGTCACGTGATGCAATATCGGGTGAAAACAACAGGTTGTTGTCTAGTTTGTCTTATAGGCGTATCGGCACAAGTTCTTGTCAATTCATATAGTAGTAGGGTGCTAGCCATTGTATATGGCTTGCAGCCGTCGTATCGCAGGCGTATCGGCGCGAGGTCTTGTCAGTTCGTGGGTATATTGGCATACTAGCCGTCGAGGTCGGGTATTATAGGCATATCGGCACGAGACTTGTTAATTGTAGGTATATCAGCGTACTAGCCGTCATTCTAGTTCGGGTATTGTAGGCATATCGGCACGATCGTTATCGGTTCGGGTAGCAGTACAGTGCCAGCGACGGGGTTGGGGGTCTAGGGAGCGAGGCTCTACCTAGTCATATTCGGCTTGTAGGCGTATCGGCACGAGGACTTGTCAATTATAGGGGTAGTATGGTACCAGCGTCGTTTAGCTTACAGCCATTGTATCGCAGGCGTAACGGCGCGAGATCTTGTTGTTAAGTTCAGCTTGCAGCTGTTGTGTTAAATTTGAATTCAAGTTTAAGTTCAAGTTCACCGTTGTTTGAGTTCAAGTTCGAGTTCGTGTTATTTTGATGGTGATACGGTCCAAACGTAGTGTAAGGGGGCAAGGTGCATTAAGGCAGCTTTAAAGAAAATAAGATTCTATTAAGAGCTAAATTATATAGACCTTGCAAGTAACAAGACGTTCGGATAAGGAACAGAACAGATTCGGGTCAACGTAGTCAAGATATAGGGGTAGCCGTGGTACGTGCACGTACGTGCACGTACTTCGAGAGGCTTCAATAGAATTCTACTGTCGTCGAGTGTTTCACCGAGACGTCCTTACTGTAATGGGGCAGTCCCATTACACAGACTACGTTATTATATAAAATATTAGACCTAGGCAGTTAGTTGCATTTAATTAAATTTTATCTAAATTTTATCTAAAAAGTTTTTAAGTTAAAGAAATTTTAGAGAATTACTTACTTTTTTTAACGCTGTGTTTCCCCCTTTAATATTATAAATATAGGACTATAATATATAATAATAATTCTTCTTTAATTAACGTCTGATACAGATGCTATTTAGCCCCACACAGACTACTTCGTACACAAGGGAAAAGTAATATTGACGGAAAAAAACCCTTGCTGCTGGGGGGGAGGAAAAACCCTATGAGCCACCTTAGTAGGATGAAAAACCCTGTTTGCCATGTCCGCACGTAGCTGCGGCCCTGCGGGCCTATAGCTGCGTCCTGCACCGTCCTCCTTAGATGTTTAAACTCCTTGGGAACTACTGCTTCCTTCCTTAGCTCGTCTAAAGCTGGGGTTTACTACGTCCCAGCTAGGCTTTACCAATTAATTGCCGTATGCTTATAGTTGTGTTCTATATCTTAACTATCCCCCATCTACTATATCTTATAGACCATTGCTATATACGCTATGCCTCCCCCCCCCCTAGAGCCATTAAAGGCGTAAGGGGGATTTATCTATCCTAACTACCGTAATACTAATAAGCGAGCGGGATATATTGTTGTGTATTTAGGTATCTTTTGTGCCTAGGCCCCAGCTAGGCCCTTTCTAAGGGTTACCACTCCGTTGAAAGGAGATAGGGAAAACCGTAGGTCGCAATCTAGGCTGCTAGGTAGTATTTGGTAGAAAAGACGGTGAGTGACCGCATGCTCCGCGGGCGATTGCCCTGGGGGTTAGGAGGGGCTTACACGCGCTTATCCGTTCGTTAATGTGAGGTTGTCGATGCTTTCCATTAGGGGTTATGTAGGGGATGTTATTGAAGGCTGTTATCTATGTTGGATTATATAGGTGCTTAATAGGAGACCTAGTAGCTGTATTGTGAAGGGGTACTATTAGTAGTGGTTTTCGAGATCTTACCATCCCATGTGAAAACTTTTTACTACGCCCCACGACGCACACAACCACCAGGTCCTACTTGCACGCGCTGTGCAACGTCTCTGCGTTGGCTCTGGGTCTGAACTTCGAAGACCCAGGTTCGTAGCCGTCACCACGTATAGGTGCAGAGTCCGTTTTCGACGGCCGACTATAATATATATATCACAATATAAAATTACTTAAAGAATCTATTATATTAAATTTTTTTTTTAACTTATATATTTAAGTCATAGTATATAAAAGAAGATGGAAAGAAGAAAATTTAATTTTTAAAATAATAAGTTACCACTAAAACGAGGCCCATAAGCTCTCAGACGCTCGGTGGAGAATTTCGTTGGATAAGGCGCAATATGCCCGCCTGTGCGCGTAGTGCACGTACCAACGGTCCCGAGGGTCTAATTTATGAGATAATGGTTATACACCGTTCCTGTCATGGTAACTAGTCGGAACGCCGATCTCGGTTTCTCTTCATTAAGGCGTCAAAACACCTTTCTCCATCAAACTTGTCCGTGGATCATTCACTCAGATTCTCAAGGATCACTCTCTAGGATCACTCTCTTTCCTAAAGCTATCCAAGGGCTAAGATTGCATACGTTACCATGATATATCGCAGGATATCTTTAAAACTCTATGAGATCAATGCATATCTTAGCGAATCCAAATCTCACGTTAATAATCTGTCATTTGACTAGCACATTGGTCCTTAGGGGTAACTCGAATATCCAGTGCTTTTATTAATATTCAATGCTTATCGATAAAGATTCAGTATTTTTCAAACACAATAATAACATATTATTGAATTAAATATAAATTAAAGGGCGTTTAAATATCTATTATCATTCAATAACATGTTATTATGGTGTTGTTAAAGAATACTGAATCCCTATCGATAAGTATTGAATATTGATAAAAGCACTGGAAAAGGTTTATATCGGACATGCATGTGCCATGCACATGCCACGGAAACCACGCTGTGTAGTGGGTCTTCAATCGAGACGATCTAGTCGACTGTCCTACGTCGTTAGGCAATATAGACAACTGCCAACATCCCGGTTAAAAACTACCTTTCCTTCCTCGATACTTGGTTTAGGCTCTTTTCTCCAAATTACTCCAAGCTAACTCATTGCTAGCTGTTCAGCTACTTCCATGGCCCTGTCTCATTCCACGCTCCTCGAGAACTTTCTCTAGCTCGTGTATCATTGTCCATACCCTTCCAACTCCAACAGCCCGTCTCAAACACCATCCTATCACAACCTACGCTCCTAAAATAGCCACTACACAGGAGGATATATTAGAATAAGTATAGAGCTCTCTGAAAGGTTCTTAGCAGGGTTGCAAATCAATCAACGAGACTTCAATATTGAGTTGAGTTGGGTGCCAAGACTCAATCAATTCAACCAACTGAGAGTTCGCTGGCTTGGCAATTCAATCAATTTGGAGGCTCCGATTGAGTTGAGTTGATTGAAGAATATTGAAGCTTTGGTATTATAGAAAATATTATTAGAACATAGAGTAATGCTCTAAACCTTATTCTTCTTAGTCTCGCCCACTAAAATAGTTTACCCGAGCATCACCCATTGTTTACACCGTCATATCGCCGCCCGAGTCTTACTCCTAATTCTACGATATCAGTTCTACTACTACTGTGGCTTCTAACGCGTTAGATGATGGCCAAGCGAATACCTCAGCCCTTTCTACCGCTCGTTCTGATCCTACCGTATCTACCAACCTCCAGCGCACCTCAGATTACAGTGTAATTAGCAATACCGACGCGTTAACTACCGAATTTAGCCTTACCGACTTGCTCCTCACTGCCAATCACGCACGACTACAATCTAATATAATTGGAGCTTCAATAGCGCTAGGGTCATGGGATAGGGAAGGCGTTATTAATATAGTAGGTGGGCAGTTAAAGCGGCCGGCAAAGGAAGAGACAATATTAATGCGGGAAGGCGAGTCAACACCATGCCAAGACTCGTGATATACCTATGTTGAGAGCCGGGCGACAGGAAGGACAGCAAGAAATGATTTAGGCGTCACTAGGTAGGTCGTCCTGCATCAGCTCCATGCCAAGAACTCGTGATAGTTGCTGACTACTACACCAGTTGAACTCAGTTGAACCAGTTGCCAAGACTTCAATATTGATTCAATCAATTCAATCAACTGAGCTCTCTGCTTACAAAGCTTTCAATTCAATCAATTTTGAAGCCTCAGTTGAGTTGAGTTGATTGATTTGCAACCCTGGTTCTTAGTTAGCGCACACGCGCAGCAGTTCATGTGAGACTGTTTCTTTATCTTTTTTCTTAAGTGAATTTTCGGACATGAATATACGGTCCGAGAGTTTGCAGTGACCCAGTTCAAGTTTCCCGTCTTACATGGGTTACGGAAAGGAATTGTTTGGAAGATCAAAGCTCAATTTAGGAAAGCATTGTAGGTGAGAACTATATGTACAGATTGCAGGAAAGAATCATCTAGTTATATCAGTACTGTTAAAAATATTCATCAATTAGGGAGACCCAGCTGTGAAATGTTGAGTTTACATGCGAACTAGATCTAAGCTAGGGTGGTAGGTTGACTTTGATAAGTGCTTCTCATTCATGCTACGTGATTTTCAGTAGTCAGTGGACAGTAGACAGTAGGATGATGTAGTGCTCTTATTGGACTGGAGCTGGCTACTCAGTCCAATAGACTCTTACTGGACTGCTAGCCTATATAGGTAACAGTTATCCCTATTTAGGTATAGGTCATTGGACTGCTCCTGGAGCTCTGGAGTGGATTTGAGCTCAAATCCACCCCAACCCAGTCCAATAAGAGCACTGGGATGATGGGAACACGCGAGGCATATGAAGCGAATAGTGAAGTAACGAAACCCTAAATAAAATTACAAAATACCGAAAGTTACTCTTGTCTCATTGCTCTACACAGGAGGCTCAGAGGCCTTGGCTGCGAAGATGTCCCAGCGGCAACGCCTCTTGGCAATAGTTAAGGTCTGGTGGTGAATAAGTCTTCTGGTATTTGAGTAAGTGATCCAAATTGCGGATGTGCAGTTGATATGGTGCAATGTGATGCTTGGAAAATTCATTAGAAACTATACGAGTTATGGAAAATGTAGCTGGGTCACTACGTGGAGAGCTTCCGGCTTTGGTAATTGTCTAGCGGTTAGGATTGGAGAATAAGAAAATGGAACGGAGAATTTCCTTATCATAACAGCACGCTTAGAGTGTGGAGATGTTGAACGGACTCGTGTGGATTGACCTAGGTAGAAGATAGGTTTATATACACGATCCGAGATACCCTAGGTGAACAATGATCATGATCGGCGCTTAGTCGATAGGAGAGGAACTTATAAACGTATGACAAACTAGAAATAGGTCTAATTAAGTTAGAAAAGAGGCTCTGATTTTGTGGGCGCTGGAAACTCACCAGGAATACTGTCCTTGGAGATGTTTGACCATGTACGGTGTAGAACTGGCGGGGTCGTGCTTCTCAGCTTGGCCAATGTAATTTGGTGTGATGGTTTAACTTGAATAGTTTCTCTTTCCGTCATTCTGATGCCTGCCCAGAAATTCGAAGTAGCTGGATTGTGATGGCAACTCTTTCGAATGCCTGTGGCAGGAAGGTTAACGTAAGGTTACTCGTGGTGAGTTTTGATGTACACTTTGTCCGGCACAATTGATTCTCTGGTGAAATTATCGGTCAATCTAGAGGAGAGTCTAACAGTCTAAATAGATTTCTATCTTGCTGTTTCCTTCTTTGTCTGGATCCCTCTGGCTCAGAGTGCTCGGCTACTAAGGGAGAAGCAAGTCACCTTTCCAACAATTGACTGCGATTGTTTTGCCTATTTTCGGACCGGAACCTCTGATGCTTTGTGCTTTGCTTGACTAGGGGCGGGAGATGGTGAGATGTAAGGCTACCAGGCGCGGTTTCTCATAAGGCAACACCGCCTCAAGCGGTGTCGTTGGGCGGAGCGACGACTAAAGATAACGATACGAAGGGGCCCTCGATGGACCAAAACGTCAGCTGAGACGACTGTAAGGTTCACGTATAGAACTGTACCGAAGTATAGGCTGGGTAGGTAGAAATCAGTGTGGGCGACGCTATGGCGTGAATTCGACTAAATTAAAAGTCTCTTGGACAAGAGGTTGAAAAGTACGCCTGAAAGCGTAGTAGAAATAATGGAGTACACGCAAGTATACCTATCTTGAGCTCTACGATGAATCACGACATGCACTCGCGCGTGGCTGTCGAAATTCCTGCCCAGAGCCTTGTTCCTGGGTTTGGTTCCTTGAAACACTAAACAAGGCGTTCAGTCATCTCAGCCACAAATGCAGTTCACTACGCGTTGAATAGGACTCCATGAGTGGACTGTTGAATACGCTTGTTGAAATCTTGTCATACTACTGCCGACTGTCAGAAAATATATCCGCTTCTAAGGCTGGACCGGAAGTGCGAATTAGAATCGGCGCTACTATATGAATTTATCATATCGGACATCGGTAGTCTTGGGATAGAACCATACTTGAAAAAAATTCAAGATTCTCAAAGAACATTTTTCTACTTCAGAAGATTGGATATGATAAGCCCTGTGATACCATGTTCCATGCGACTTCTCTTAGTCTAGGCTTGACCGCTGCTCTGAAAACGGCTCCTATTTTTGTTCGATATTCGTTAGTGCTTATGTTTCTCTTGTACCTTTGGTGTGTTTTCGCAGGCTTCTGTCAGCTGTTTCATGCTCTTACTTGACCGCAGCAGCTGGTCAGTTAGACATCTCACAAATTTCGAAACGTGTTAGGCGTGAGCGTTTGTTTCTGGCTTGACGATTCCAGCCCCTTGCTGAAAACGCAACGAATACCAATTTGTTGGGGCATTCTACTGTCCTAATTTGGTGAATTTAGCGTAATTGCGGCACTCTCGCCTTCATGAAAAGGTCTGGGGAAAGGTAATGAATATTTGTGGGGCTTTCACTGAATGATTTGATAGTTGGTCATGTTAAAAACCTGACTTGAGCGAAAGCAAAGAAGCACCCTGGGCCTGATTGTCGGTGGATCGTAAGAAGTGTTGGATCGCGGCTGTGCCTCTTGGTAGTCGAGTCAGCTATTGTCGGAGGCGGGATAACTCTGCATTCGACGATAACACTGAAATATTGGCACCGGGATTTGGAAGAGGTTCAACATGGAATGCTGCTAAAGAATGTTAGATTAAAATTGTGGACAGAGAGGGGACATTTCACAGTTAACAACTGGTAGTATGTACTGCTGAGGTGCAACAGATCGGAGCACGAATTGGGTAGCTTGGACCAAGGAGGAAGTCGACTTGGCTTAACGGATGGCGGAGCCGTAAGGTCTCCCGCGTATTGGGGACCCGTCGGCTGTCGGACGGGAAGGGCTGTGAAGTCGCCCGCTAACGATCTTTGGCAACTGTCATGTCGTGCTCTGAAAGGGCAGCAGATCTAAGCCCCTTAGTCTCTTCCGGGCGAAGCTGAAGACCTCTAATCCGTTTACGAACGTTACTTTTACATGTTGGATTCGGCAACTCGGAAACTGAAAATAGATGTCAAGCATTTTGGGGTTACAGCCTGGACCGGGCATAAAACACATATATCAGTAGAGAAGTTGCTCCTTTTGAAGTCTACTAAAGGCATTCAACTTCGACATCAATCATCTCCTTCTCATCAGGCCACTATCGTTTTATTTCACTTCCTTTGCTTTATTCATAATCAATAATAATTTAATATGGCTACCACAAGCGTCGCAACCCCAGTTCCTGCAGGTCTTTCCGTCACAAATGTCCTTGCAGCCCTCCACAACCATGACTTGATGATCAAGACGCTCTGCCCAGCTCTCATTGCCTATGAGTTCGAGGCCGGAAATCCAGCTACGTCTGCAGTGTACTCGGTCACAGATAGGAAACCCAAGGGCCAAGTAAGTAGCTGTGTCCAAAACAGTAATGCATACAACAGTGTCTAATCAAACCGATAGACTACGTATAAGCTTACTCTCACAAATACGTATGATGGGGTCAACAGCCTCGTCAACGCAAGACCTCCAGTTGGTGTTCTCACCATCGCTGGAAGGTGGCGCGTCGTGGATGGCACGCTACGGGAGGACATTGAGATTGATGGCAACTTCATGATGAAGAAGATGGCCAAAGGAAATGTCGAGAAAACACACCCAGCGCAACACTCGATGCTGCTTCAGCAGGCAAAAGCTTGAACTCAAATCTGGAAAATTTGGAGTTGGTAAAGGCTAATGACTTATGCTTCGGAGTAACTGGGGGTAATGATTAGTAGGCGGATTGCACTATTGGCTCCCTGCATAGAAAAGGTATATCAGTGTTATGAGTGGAATCAAGCCCAGCAACAGGATCAAGATTAGGATCAGAATATAGAAAGGCCCATCCACGCCTGTCCTCAGGCTGTAAATAATAATAAATGACTTAATTACAACCAAGGGTAGTACAGTACTAACGGTTGTGCTACTTCCCGTGCAGACAGGTACGACAGGGGCACAATTGCTTGTAACTGAATTTTTGCCGAGGTGCCTGCATGGTGGGGTAATACGCGTTGAGGAACCAACCTTTTTTTTCAAAATACGGATGAGTAAAGTAGAATTCATCTTCTCTCTTTTCTGGAAGGCCTTCGCTGATTGAACAATGGCGACAAAAGAAATTCAGAGACATTTTTACCTGCCAAGACGCGTCACGCAGCCAAGACGCGACTTTTCGTCATCTGGCATGTCCCAGATATCAGCTTGAAGCTTTGCGAGTCTTATGACTGCCACTCCTCTCATCTCACCATGTTCATACCACCATTGCTCCTCTTATGTGGTGCTAGTTACTGAAGTATGAAGGGGTGCTCACATAGCACCTAGACAGAGCACTTAACCATGGCCGACGACTTCGTTGTTAGTAAAGCCCCACCATCGCTTTCCAACACTCAGCTTAACTGATGGTCTGTATAGGAACTCGGGCTCGAAGCTCTTGATCGCTTCACCGACAAATATCACGACAAATTCCACGACACCATATATCGCCGTATTCACAAGAGCAAGGGAACGAAAGATAACACCCAAAGCCAGTCCGCCGACCTCCCCCCTCCCCGCACCCAGTCTGAGCCTGGTCTGGGCCGCGAGGGGGACTTCTCCGATGATGGCAGTGACCGGGATTATGACTATGCGCCTCGTGGGCGTCGTCAGAGCGAGTACCACGACGACGGGCCCAGAGATCGTGACATGAGTTTTCGCGACGACAGACCGAGAGACAGCTACAGGGACAGAGATTGGGGATACGTCCCACCAGCAGGTGGAGCAAGCGACTGCTATGGCCGACCACGGACAATATATACACCCAGCATGCGCTCAGAATACCGCGGGCGCGAGAACAACGCACCTTACGGGTATGGTGCTCCAGCCTACCAGGCACCGGTGAGTCCTCTCGCAGGACCTTCCCTTTCTCTACTGCAGCACCGCGGTCATCACCACGGCCTCTCCATCCCGCAGAGATCAGCTTGCATAGGTATCAGACTGACACGAACGGTAGCTCCCGCCGCCGCCCTTTGCCCCGCAGGTCCCAGCGCAACTCCAGTGTCCAAACCCTTACCCGCAAATGCCGCCATCGCTTGAAGACTCTCTCGTAACGGCGCGCCGTCGCCAGTCTCTCCGTGCAGTTCCGCGCTCCCCGTCGCACTCTCCTCCGCGCAACTCCCGCAGCTTGTATGCGCCGCGCGCCACATCGCCGAGACGACGCCGCAGATCAAAGCCCCCGCCGAGCAAGGGGTTCGCTAGTTCGGTTGTGGGCGCGCTGGCAGGTGGTCTGGTCGGGAATGAATTGAACAAGGGGGATACGCTGACGACTGTTGCGGCGGCCGTGATAGGAGCTGTGGGGGCGAGAGAGGCGGAAAAGCAGTGGGATAAGCGGAAAGAGAGGGAGAAGGAGGACAACGAAAGGTGGGAAAGGAGGTGGGAGAGGGAGAGAAAATAGAAAGGGGAGGGGATGCAAGTCTACCGGATGAAAGGGACACACGGGCGTTATATTAATATTTTCTGGGGCTATCATCTGGTATTTCGATGGGATATGGGAAACGGTGATGGGCAGGATTATTTCAGGGTTCAGGTAATGACTATGATATTACGGCGATACCCAAACAGATTGAATTTCACGAATACGCACTTCAAAATCAGAACAAGAGAGTGCTATAATCGCTTTTAATATTAGGCAGTGTAACAAAGAGCATAAAGACTGTCGGGCGTTGAGAGTCAAGTTGTCTAAAGTGTCTTCAAGCCGCGACCCATAGAGAAATAGTAGGTGAGCTTAAGTGTAGGTAGTGTACTTATCAAAGCATCCTGAGAGCCCTTGGTATAGTAATTAGGAGAAAGACTCAAAATCCCTCTGGAGACGTAGTCATGCTGATGAAGTCTGCCAAGTGAGTTAAAAAACGAGCGTTGCCCAAAGTTCGGGAGTAAATCGATCAAGTCACTGTGGAATTAAGCATATCAAATGAGTCTGATTTCCGAACGGCGTCTGTCTTGGAGGGGAGAGGCGGGGGGACTTTTCTCCACCAAGCCCATCAAAGCTCGTGTGGCCAACTCCACCCCCTCGGGAAAATCCCAGTCCGATTTGGGTTCCCAGTGCTCAAGATCTTGTCGTCCCAGGCAAGCTCATCATCCTCAAAGCGCACAATACTTCTTAATGTTGAGTCTGGTGAGAACGCGTCCTTGAATCACATTTCCTCCTTGATTGAAAGCCTTTCTACCTATAAAGGGGCACCGTTCCGAGAAAAGCCGAAAGTGACATAGAAATCGCTGATTTCGAACAAGTGGGTTTTCCTCTTATGGTATGGGAAACCTAATGCTTGGGCAGATGTGCTGAGGTAGCAGTCACCGAAAACATCTCATCTGTTGATAGGAGTAGTGGCTGTGTTGACCAAATTTGGTAAGTCCCATCACGAAGCCAGAATTCTCTGAAATATAGCGGTGATATAAAATCTGCCTCATCTTCCTGGACCTGAACATTCCAAGCAATGTGAGTAGGATTACTAGATGCCATACTCTACTGTCGGCGCAACGGAGCTGGGTATTTAGAACGATCGTGGCTGATTAAGGACTGCAGTGATCTCCAATAGGGTGGATTGTTGAGTGGATCACGAGGGTTGTGTATTTGTACATCAATCTGACGGTTACAAGTCATGCGCACAAAGTTGAATACGTAGAACGCTGAATGCCCATCCACTGCTGTTCTTAGGCGGGTCACGAAGGTCTCGTGGCACTTCGGTACGGGATTAAGAATAAGTCCTGGGATATAAAACTACAGAATCAGCTATTGCCACTGAAGAACACTTGATCCAGTCTTCGCTCGCGATCCCAAATGACCTTATTATCCAAATCCTTAATTTGCACGATTCGATGTTGGGGAATGAACTGAAAGTGTGGGTCGTTAGCTTTACAGAATAATAAAGCGGGGAAAGTCTAAATTACCTCTTCGTCTGTGATTTCATCCTTCCACTCCTCAACCGATATCTCCTTGTTCCCTTCGAACCGGTCTTTGTAGACGATGATAAAATCATTGACATCGTACGTCGGATCCCATCTTAGACGACTCAGGACATCTTTGGCTGTACGAAGTTTTCTTCCAGGCTTTGCAGGCTCAGGAGGCTTTGCAGGCTCAGGAGGCGTAGGAGGCTCCAGAGCTGGACTCACTGTCAAATCCTCAATATTGACATCCTCACTGCTCGAAGCCTCCCGATTGGGATCCTCAGACGTCTCCTGAAGACGGCTTTCGTCACTAGGAATGGGGGATGCGCTTTCGGAGGGCTGTGAATTTGATTCGCACTGATCGGAGTGAGCCTGTCCCGGATTGGTAACATCGGAGTTACGATTGGACGCGACGTTCGATTGAGCATCATATCCAGGTTCGGGCAGTGTTAGCGAGGGATTTGGCGAACCATTCTGATCCAATTCAACTGTGGCCTGTTGGTGGGATTGCTTGGGTATAGATGGGATTGAGTTGAGCTGTATATCTGACGTGCTTCCTTCTTGCGAAGCAACGTCTTGCGGTGAGACAGATTCCGCCATGGCTGGTTAAGTCTGTGCTTTTTGATGATGAGATGAGATAAAGAACGGAAGGAAAGATATATAATTTTGTTGATGATGGAAAAGTTGAAATACTTGATGTGGTGCTGGATGCTATCATATGTACATGAACGCAGGGAGAACATAGTCTTGTAGCCATAGGCAGTGCCATTCCAGGAAGGATTGAGTCACTTATTGTCTGGCAAGTAATAAGCCACAGCCGATGTGACTCCGCGCTCGGCTATATTTTGGATGAGTCTTCAGAGGTTTTCGTAAACTCAACCAACACCACCTTGCTAGCTAGGTGGCTGCCAGCACGGTGCACAGCCCAGCAAGGAACCCAGCCGATTTTAACTAGCGATTGCTAACAAAACAAAAATTCCCTTAAAACTAAGATAATAAACCATATAGTATATATTATTATAATCTAAGTTGGTAGAAATAATAAAGAGTTCCGTCTTTCTATACCTGCTATCTTTTTAAATATTAAACTCTCTCTAGGGATAAAATCTTTATTTTCTAGTAGAGAGATAACGTATGTAATGGGGTTATGAAGGTGACCCTAGTTATGACCGATTTACATTACCGCCTTCTTATTTAGGCTAACTTATTGCCTAAAATATACTGCCGCTTTGAACATCAACACATCGACTTTTCTCCTTACTTCTTCTCGGATGGTAACCGTCCAGGCGCGGACGGTCAGGGCGCCAAGCCCGAAACGGCCTAGCATACGCGAGGTCTTGGCGCCCAAGATAACTTTACTCTCAATTAACTACGTCGACCTTTAATACCCTATTGCTTAATCAATAAGCGAGTATCCAGTAAGCTAAAGCTTTATATTAGCTATATACGTCATATGCTAACTTATATACTAGATTTTCAATCCAACTGCTCTTATAAAGCATCCAACATGCCTCCTAGGTAAGTGATTTTTCAAGTCATATAATTTTCATGTATTTTTAGAAAAAAAAGGCCTCTAGAACTATATTTTTAAATTTATAGAGATCTATTTTTTCTTTTCTCGGTTTTATATTATACCGCTTACCAGTTTCTTGGTTATTTTAATATATTAGCTTTAAATTAACGATTTAAATTTTTTAAATTTTTTGGGAAATTCAGTTCTCGGTTTTATGTTATACCGCTTACTAATTTCTCGCTTATTCTAACATATTAGCTTTAAATTAACGTTTTAAATTTTTAAAACTTTTTGGGAAATTTGTTTCTTGGTTTTCTACCCTAGTAATTACTTAATTATTGGATTTTCTAACATCCTAGGCTTCCTTTCTTACTAGGAAGAATTATTTAATATACAGCCTATTACTTTATTTACTAATATTTTTTCTCTTTATTTTTTATTTTTTCTTATTTTTTCCAAGAATTATTTTAAATTTTGGGTATTAGATCTGCTAGTGCTGCTATAATTACTGCTGCTAAAAAGGCAGTATATAAAAAAAGATAGTTATTAGGAAAGCCCTTAAAGGTATATTTTTTTCTTAGTGGCTTTAAGAATATACTAATTCTATCTAGGAGCAACAAGACAAAGATCTTAAGGAGAAGTTAAGGTAAGAAATATTGCATTTTTTCTTGGTTTTTCTAATATTTTAGGGCTGGCTTCTAGGGGCATAAGGACGTAGATCCTAGATACTACACCTACCGCATCTAAAATACAGTAAGTTTTTCTCTATTTTTTAGACAAAAAATAACTAATTTAATATTTTTTAGCGTATGCCTAAAAAGGCAATTAATGGTACTAAGGAACGTAATACACTTCCTTACAGCTATAACTACGAAGTATATTATTAAAAATTCTAATAATAGTAATATAATTTCTTACTTTACCTAGGAATCCATTCTGAAGCTCTAGTGCGCGAAGAAAGGGCTTTAGGAGGTAAGAAATCTAGTTTATTTCTTATATATTTTAATAAAACTAACTGTTTTTAGGGAAATTCTAACTTAACAAAAATAAGAGAATGCCTAAGGCCTTTAGCAGACATAGATCTTGCCTTCTTTTCTTTTTTAAAATTCTTTTTGGTACTTTCTCAGTTAATAAGGTATTTAATTCTCGTTTTTTTTAATATTTTTTATTTTTTAAGTAAAATTAACTAACTTCTCGGATTTTCTAATAAGATGCTTAACATTAACAGTGCACGCGTTGCTGCCTTAAAGAAGGTTTCAAAAATTAAGTCCAAGGGTAGTCTTTAACTGGGTACGTAAAATAGCTTATTTTTCTTAGAATTTACTAATAAATCTTGCTAGCTCCTTATAAACTTCCAGAAGATTCTAATTCCAATTAGTGGCTAGATATTCTCAGTTTTACCAAAAATATAGGGTTTTTTTATTATTTTGCTTAATTATATATTACCTTGGTTTATTTAAGGAGAATATCTTAGATTTTCCAAGATTTTTAGAGGATTTTCCTATATAATCTCCAAAATAGAGTTTCTTTCTTTGGCGTTAGAGGTTATTAAGAATTTTAATACCCCCTTTTATTTTCTTAGATATTCCAATAAACCTCTTTGGTTTATGGTACTTATATAGGATTATAGTGCCTAAGTAGTCTCTTAAAATTTAAGGAATTACTT
>Ga0307507_10000093_pt1 | contig 140468 bp, 42 predicted proteins | sample 7_EM_MG_FD_207223 | JGI IMG/M metagenome (GOLD analysis project Ga0307507, IMG submission 207223) | Populus trichocarpa ectomycorrhiza microbial communities from riparian zone in the Pacific Northwest, United States - 7_EM | ecosystem: Host-associated > Plants > Roots > Unclassified | place... | reverse complement strand
ACTTAATCCTAGGAAGCTACCGCCCTATTGCCTTAGAAAACACCCTAAGCAAGATCTTAGAAAAGGTTATAGCGGACTATATAGCAGACACGGTAGAGGAACACGCCCTACTACCATAAAGCTAAATGGGGGCAAGAAAGAATCGCTTAATACTATTAGCACTTATACTACTCGCTACTACCATTAAAACTACATGGGCTATGCGAAAGGACTTTATAGTATTAATACTTAGCCTAGATATCAGCGGCGCCTATAATAATATACCCTATAAGCGTCTTCTATACATCCTTAGGGTAAAGGGCTTCCCAAAATAGATTATTTAATTTATTTAAGGATTTATAGGCTAGAAAGAAATATTACTAGTCTTTAACAGATACCAGAGCCCCCCTATTATAGTTATAATAGGAATACCATAAGGATTACCTCTGTTGCCTATACTCTTTCTCTTCTTTATAAGTAACCTGCTTAATACCTTTAAGGAAGGGGCAACCTAGGGGATAGGCTTTATTAATAATATAAACCTAATTATATATAGGCCAACAGCCGCAGAGAACTATAGGACACTAGAGAAAGCCTATAACACCTATATAAAATAGGCAAGATAATATAGAGTCTAATTTTTACTAGAGAAATACTAGCTAATCCATTTTATAAGAAAACGTAACCAATCTATAGATATTTAGCATACAATCTATATCTAAGGCTTTAGGGGTCAACCGGTTCAAGGCCTAAAGGTATTAGGAGTATGGGTAGACAGCAAGCTCCAGTAGAGCATATATACGGCATAAGCGGCCTATAAGGGCCAAGTATAGTATATCGCCATGTCCAGGATTATTAATTTTATATATGGTTTATGCTTCTAGAGGTTACGCCTACTATATATAGCAGTTATCCGGCTAACTATAACATATAGATCTAGCATTTGGGCCACTAGAGAAACCAAAAAAGGCCCCCCTAAATTACTTCTTAAACCACTCTAAAAGGTCCAAATAGCCTGCCTTAGGAGTATAACAGGCGGGTATAAGCGAACGGCCATAGCACTGCTTAAGAAGGAAGCCAATATTCCCCCCTTATAACTATATATTAAAGCCGATGCAATATAAAGGGTGCAAAAGGAACGCAACTTTAATATTATAAAGTATATTAAGACACGCCTAAACAAACTATAGAGGGACCCTAGGGTGCTCTATAGGAGAAGGAACCAACAACCCTAAAGTAGAAAAGATATATTAGGAAAACAGGTAGAGAAAATAAAAGAAGAATAGTACAGCGCTAGGGCCCAGGCCTATATAGAGGAGAAAGGGAGACGCGTAAGAGGCCAGCAAAGATAATAGTAAGGGAGAGAAAGGAGCCAAAGTAGAGCATAAAAGAGTACTAGAAAACCATCTACCACAATATAATACTAGTTGGACCGACGCTAGAGAGACGAATAAGAGTTAAAGGTATAGAGGTAGACTTAGGCAAGGGGAACCTAAGCTATAGTATAGGTAATACTATAGGGGGTAAATACCTAAGGGCTCTAAGAGGGCCTAATAAAGGTAGAAAATATAATAGCAACACTCTTAAGGACAGAAATAATAGGACTAAAAGATTAGCTTTACTAGGTGGGTATCCTAGTAGGTAGCCTAAGGTATAAATATAGCTGGCTAAAACAGACACTAAAATATATAATACTGTTATGCCCCTTACACACTAGCTAAGAAGCAATACTCTTAGCAGCTAGCATAGAAAACTATAATACACTACTCTTAATATAGAAAGGCCTTAAGGCGGCTACCCAGTAGCTTATTAGCCAAAATATACTAGACCAGTTCTGGGTTGCAAAGAAAATAGCAATAGAAGGTAAAGGGGTGAGTAATAGGCGCCCCCTAATAACTCTACAGAAGTAGAGTACAGTATATAATACTAGCGCGTCCGTAGGTTTGTTATAGCAGCAGTAGTTCCTAAGGAGGTTAAAAAGTAAGGTAGTAGAGCACTACTAGTGACTCATAGGCGACTTATAAGCGAGCCCTAAAAGGCGGGGAGACGGATCACGGGGTTTTCTTAAATAGAGTTTTCTCCCTATATGTATATAAGGAGTAGTCCGCGTGGGCCCAACAGGGATCCAAATCGGACGTTAAACAATGAATAATAATAATAATATATGTTAAAGGCCTTAGAATTACATTATCCCCTCCCAAATCTAAGATTAATTTTGTTAAAATCAAAATTCCTTATTGTTAAAAGCATAAGCTTTTTTTGTATAGGCCCGTATGGGTGCATATAAAGATATAAAAGGCCTAAAATCTTATAATTTATAGAGCTCAATCTCCTGAATCATTTGATATAATTTTCACCTTAAAATATGTTGTGGGGATATTGATCAATTTTATTGGGGTTTGTAAGTTTTCCTTACCAAAAAAGCTTGTGCTTCCATACAAATCTCGCCAAAGTGCCTCAGACCAAGAAATCGATCAAATATCCGAAGGAGATTAGCGCGCCAGCGCAATCGATTTCTTGGTCTGAGCTTCTGAGGTAACTAACTCTACGTATTTTCAGCCGCCATTGCAATTCTTGCCAGCCTCTTTGCTTCCTTGTATTCCCCCAAGTTGTGAAGAGTCCAAGCGAGGTTGCCCACAATTGCGATTGTATCAGGATGTAATGGACCAAGCAACCTCGTTCGGCGTTCCAACACCTCCTGTTGCAGAGCCCTTGCTTCTAGAAACCGACCCCGTTGCTGATACCCCCAACCTACGTTACTCATTGCCTGGAGTGTCTTGCCATCATCTAGACCGAGTGTTCTTTGCCTCATTTCCATGACGGCCACCTCTAGCTCTTCGGCTTCAGTCCGTCTGCCCATACGGCTTAGGACTTGTCCTAGGTTTCCTTTGTATAGCATGGTTATTTCATGGTCCTCTCCATGGGTTTCTACCGATTCGCCAACGACCTCTCTTATTATCTGCTCTGCAATATTAAGCCTCCCATCTTGCATGTAACTGATCGCCAGATTACTTCGAATAGATAGTGCGACGCCCGGATCTTCTCCTGCATTTACCAATGCTTCGGCTTGCAGAGTTGCGGCTTCGTCTCCTTTCCCAATATTGGAGAGGGTGAGGCTGAGATCGTTCATTAATGAAATGGTAAGCTTGTCCAAGGTCCCCTTCTTCTGTCTCCATAACTGCAGTAAACGCCGTTGCATTTCTTCTGCTTCAATGCCCCGTCCAGATCTTTCCATTGCAACCGCAATTACTCTTTGACACTCGATGACTGGCCTACTTTCTTCATGAAATCTTCGACTACGAAATTCAAGCACCTCTTGAGCTAGAGTCCCCGCCTCTCTAAACCGATCGTCCAGATACTCCAACGCGAGCCTGTGAAGGACGTACGGCCACCCTTGATCCGCCTCCTTCAAGCATATTTGGAGGATTTCTTCCTCGGAATTGGTCGTGAGTCCTGGATTAAGTGATTCAAACGAACGCTGTAAGAACAGAGCAGCGCCGAACCAAACATCTTCTGAGGTTATTGCGACGGTATCTATCCTCTGCCGTAGTACATTGGATATGGGTGGAAGCTCTTGACAGGTGCAGAATAATCTTACTGAAGTGGTGCAACTTCCTAAGCAATCTACAATGTGGAAAACCTGTTGCACGAGCTGTTCTGGGAAGCTGCACTGGTCGATGCCGTCCAAAATCAAAGTAGCTTGCTTGTAGGATTGTAGCAGCTGTATGAGAAGTTCGCGGAATACTGGTATTTCTTCGTGTTCTGGCATGACGAAACGTGGGTTGGGAGTCCATTCGTGGTAGACATTCAAAACCTTTGCTTTTTGGTCTGGCCGACAATTCCGTTTCTGAGCGATTTGCCAGATCAAACTCCGTAACACAGTCAGGGATGAAAGTTGAGAGCAGAAACAGTAGCCTACAAAGGAATCATCGGACTGTTCCTGCTTGGCCTTCTCAATGACGCTGGCGGCCACAAAGGTTTTTCCAAAACCGGTGTATCCTGTTACAGAAAGGAACGATGACTTGCCCTGCAGCCACTGTTGGGTCTCTTCCTTGGTGAAGAAAAAATCATGGCTGCCGGCAACGCGACGGTCGAGAAGGGAGCTCTGGTACCCTTTGAGTGTGATGGGATCCAACCAAGCCCTGATATCTTGAATCTGAAATAACTTAGATTAGCCTACACGGATTAATAGCGCAGTCGAACATTACTTGTGAATTCCTAAGCAAAGTTAGTTGGCTTATGTACACAACATCATGACCTTACTTTCTCAACTCGTTGCTGCTCGTGCAATGGTAAGGTCTCTTCCCGACACTTTATCTCGTCTATCCATCTCGACAAGGTAGCTGCAATACGGACGAAGCCGATATCCAGAGGACTAGAAAACTTTGGCATATTTTGGTGGTTCGCTGGAATGGATCCGATAATCTCCCTTCCGTTCTCAATTGCGGACGAGAACTGATCTACTATCTGTGCGGAATTAATACAGAAGATGCTGGTAGAGATGTAGCGATGGGGTCTCTATAAGCTTACCATAATGCCTTTGGTGGGTAATTCCTCTCGAAATGAGTGGATTTCAATCTTCGTTTGGACAAGAATCTGGCTAAACCCCCTTCCTATGCGTTCGAGAGTTTGTGAACTTACTTCCAGGTCACGGAGGACTGACGTATTTGGGGCGTTCCACAGTATTTTCGTTATTTCTTGTGCTATTTTACCGAGGGTTGCCACAGAGGATCCACGGTGAGGTGTACCAAGGAAGATGATTCCATGAGTAGCAGGCAATATGTCCTTGAGATAAGTTACCTCAGCGCGTGAGGCATTGAGCATCTGTCATACTTATTAATCCAAGTTCCAAAGTAGTAAAATATGTAGCGTACATCTTTCACAATTACTCCTCCCAAGCTGTGAGCGATGAAGATAATGGGGCGATTTTTCTGTGTTGGTCGAACGTTAGCGCCAGACGAGCCAAATACACATTGACTTACACATTTAGATAAGGTACGGACGTTTGCAAGATCTATCATGAGGGATCCGGCATGTTGAAAAACCGTGGCTTGGCCAGCAACCGAAAAAATATTACTGAGGTCCACATCGTAGCCCCAAGTGAATATCCTCGTGTTAGGAATTACTTTAGGTAGGAGATCCCGTCTGCGCGTATGCATCACTTTCAACATTTTTGCGCTCTCCCTTTATTCCTCCTGATATAGTACGGGTTTGGCGACTGGCAGAACGGAGTGATATAATGAGGATGCAAATCGCAAATGCGACGGACAGGAAATAGAGCTTGCTTATTGTCCATAGCCCACAAAACAGTATGCCAATACATAATAGTAAGAATATGGTACTTCTTCGCCAAATGCCCACAGAAGTCCAATTCCTATAGGCAGTGGTAAGCCATGCCGGTTCGATAGAAGCGGCTTCATTGGTAGAAGCTGGTTCTTCCAATAGAGCCTGCGTGGACGTTTGCATCCATGTTCGTGTAGGATGGCCGAAAAGGCCATGCACAAGGACAACGCTGGATGTCATTAGCTTGGGCCAAGCAGTGTGAGCCCCGGTTAAAATACTCAGCTAAAGGCTCTTCCGAGGCATATAATAATTGTAACCCGTGTCTTTGGGTCATGTTACGGATCAACGTCTTTTGATTCAGACACTCGTGTAGCAGCAATTGGGTCCGGAGTCAAACAATGCTTATTTTTGAGGGAGCTGAATAGTAGGATGTCTTTACCGGCAAGGAGGCGTTGGTTTTCGCTCTTAATATACCCCTATTTTTACTTGCTTTTAGATGGCGCGTGCCTGACGGTTCAGCTCGCCTCAGCCACCTCGGTAGCTTGGTGTGTCGGGCGTTTCTCCTGGACCTAAAGTTATCTCAGCTCTTTTGTACAGTCTGTAACTACAAGCTTCGGTTTCTCCCCCCCGTGTGCGCGCAACACACACACAGTAATTTCGGTAATTACTAGTCAAGTACAGTAGTCGGTAACCAAAGTTTTTGCACCTTCCTAATTAGGTAGTTATATTACTATCTACCAGAAAACTTCCCACAGAGCCTTAAAAATACTATAATATTCTATAAAATCTATCTAACTGTTATTTAGGTATAAAAAATAAGCAAATTAAGGCCGAGAAGCTACCGCTTTAGAAGTTAACGGGGTTTCTTTACTGTTGGACGGTCAGGCGGCCGAGGCGCCCAAAAACTATGCGACCGTAAAGTACGTTCCTTTATACTTTAGCAGAAGCTTCTATAACCTTAATTTCTAATATTTTTAGTATCTACTTAATACCTAGATAGATTTTATAAAATATTCTAGTATTTTTAAGGCTCTATGGGGGGTTTTCTGGTGGATAGTAATATAACTGCCTAATTAGGAAGGTGCAAAAACTTTGGTTACCGACTACTGTACCATCCAGCGTGGATACTGTGCGCTTGCCAAAAGAGCTGTGCACCTGCAAGAAAGGCAAAGCCTTTAGTTTTTTAAGCTTAATTACAAGAGTTAAACTTGAAATTCTCTAGTGTGTACGAAGCGAAATTGCTGTGTGTGTGTTGCGCGCACACGGGGGGGAGAAACCGAAGCTCGTACGGAGGTCGCGGCCAAAAGTATTCGGACTCGCAGGGGTCCGTGTTTAAGCCACATGACAGGGGTTTGGCGATAAGCACTTGCCATAAAAGAAGATTCAAGAATGGATAGCGAGGGTACCAGAACATATTTAGAAGATAATTAAATTATAAGGACAATAAGTATAAAGAGGGCGTAATAAGAGGAAAAGGAACCCGAATAGGGTACGTTAGAGTATAGGTACAAACCTACTGAAAATATATGCCAAGAGAACCCCCTGTCTTGTGGCGTATACCCCTGTATTCCGATTACTTTTGGCCGCGACCTCTGTACAGACTATAAACTCTCCAAGCGTTGTTTCTCGTTTAGCTGACCGGTGAAGAAAATCCGCGTGCTTGGCAAGGCAACCCAGGCATTCGCATCCTCAAAACGCCAACGAGGTGTTCAGGACGGTGGTCCGTACGAGAAAACAATAAAATCGTCACCGTCGTTAAACGAGGCTGCAAAAAAATAGAACAAAACCTATACAAGCTCATTTCTTGCTGTTTAATTGATCTATGTGACTCTGGAAGCACCGCCCACCCTTGCAAAGCGGAATTCGACAAAGCTTACAGCCGTATCGAGTCCTCGGAGCTTTTTTCTTCGTTTTTTGGACTTTTTAGGATATTGAGTTGGTGGACAAAGTCCTCGTCGTTTGATTTGCGATTCTTTGTCATTGAGGTGTTGGAATCTATGTAAGAAGCTTGGTGAAGTTTCTTCGAATACCATGTTCAGAACTCTTGGCCAGGGGTTTGACTGCGTACGGGCCATAGCTTTTGAAGTAAGGGATATTCTCGTGCGACAGGTTGACGGTATCCCTTGCAACGGCCCTGCCGTTATCGATAAGGGCTAGCTAATTAGATCAATAGGACTAAGTATCTGTACTTAGATATTTAAAGCTTTTGATTCTCATACAATATTAATATATAAGCTTAATCCTTAGAGTTCAATATGAGGTAGCCAACAGTTACCGTTCCTGCAGAACGGTACCCCTACAGATATAGCTATACGCGTGTACACAGGCCATTTATGCGTAGGACCTTACCGTTGCAAGGAATAATATAACCTCAAGCAGCCTCCTAAATCTAGGATCTTTCCTCAGATTATCTAGGTTGGTATCGCCGGTGACTGCCACCGGCGAGGTGTTGTCGTCATCGAGGTAAGAGAACGAAAAAAGCAGAGGAGGCAGAACGGGAGAATCTGAATGCAGCTCGCACCTTCCGAAGGTCCCCATCCATAATAGAACCTAAACAAAAAATAAGAATGCGAAAGCGAAAACGAGAGGTGCTCTCTCCAGGTTGGCAGAGGGTCACAGTGCGTTAATTACTGCAGGATCGAGTCAGTTCGGCTCCGGGTAGAGATATCATGAGTCAGACGACCCCAGAATTCTGGCGCCAGCAGTCGCATCGCAAAACAGGGAGGGTTTCTTTCTCCAGTATTTCGATAGAGCATTACAATATTATTAAGGATACCATGCGAGCTTCTAAATAGGATTGGCTCAATTCAGGAAGATCGTTTTAATACAATATCCCAATGCACCGGTTCTATTGCATACTTCTATCCTTAAACCGGATAGCTGATATAGATTTGATGGGAAAAATATCTTTGAAAATATCTTTGGTCCATTATCACTGGAAATTAGTTAATTATATCTAGTATATCGTATACGATTGCCATGCAGTCACAACCGAGACACCTCGTCCTCTTTTCCCGGTATAATGCCCTGAAATACGCCGAACATACAAGCCCACGAGCATTGCCATGCCAAAGTTTATCACAACACGAATTTCTTATACTATGTTATCAGTCGAATTACTCTGGCTCGGAAAAGCTTGATGCGGCTCCCCGCTGTTATCACTCTTACCATCAACCTCAACCTCTCTGATCTGCTCCGTCTGCACTCTAATCTTGTCAAGCTCTATATTGCTTCGTAGATTCTTCGTATTGGCTACGCATTCTGTAGTTACCACACCTTGGGCCCTTTGGTTTTCTGATCTACTGGCGCACCATGCAACTGAAGAATTGTTCGCTTTGCCAAGTTGGCTGCCTTCGGAGCGTTCTCCGAGGGCAGCATGTACCGAGCCACTTGGATTGCGAGTGCTATCGGTTGCTGTGACCCAGTGGAGAACAAGTACGCTGAATAGGACTAACGCTAGGTATCAGTATTTGGACAGCTGGCGGAATTTAAGAACAAGAAACTTACTATCAGCATTGCAACACATTAAACATATCCAGCCTTGCTCTCCTTTGAGGACCATCAATACCGTCAGGTTGACGACGCTTGATATAAGAGTTGCACAACTCCCAACGAATGTCCGAAGTGCTACTGTGCGCAATGTTGTGTTGATGTTATGCTGGTAGGAGTAGAGCTCTGTTGTCGCATTGGTTAGCTCATTGAATTCATCAAAATTCCGACCTCTGCTTACTCCGAAGAGGAATCAGGAAGAGCGTTGTAAGATACACCTGTAGACGTTCATGAGCTTCAGATTTGAATCACATGGAGAGAGTATCACGGACATTAACTACGACATCAAATACAATCAACGGGAGCATTGCAAACTTCTTCATACCGATAATGCAAAAGCCTTGATCATTGATATAGGCAAAGCGGCTACAGGCATCAAATTTAGCTAAATAGGGTCACAATAATTCTTTAGTGTGACTTACAATACAAAATTCAGGACAATCACTACCAGATATGGACCTTAACAGATAATTCAGCACAAGGCGATTAGTCGTGCCTCGGATATAGACGTACAGATCATGCCAAAAAAGTTGAAGAGATAGAGTCTATCCTTCAACCGCGGTTGCCAACTTCCTCGGATGATGTACTAGAAGAACAACTTGATTAGATTATGCCTTGTTGATCATCAGACAAAGGAGGGTTGGAGGGGGAGGGGAAAGCTGGAGGAAACGAAATCCCAGAACTTACTGCTTTCTCGACGAGAAAGAAGTATATCAACACTTTGGTTGTCATGTAGCAGATCAAGCCTGAAACCGACTATTAGATTCGCAAACACAGTATAAGGGAAAGCGTGGGCCCGTACATAGTAGGATAGCCCCTTCACAAATCTGAATGGAATCATTAATTCCAAGACCCTTGGAAATTATTGCAGTTACGAAGACAAATAAAGTGGAATCAACGTAGATAACCACAAGCACTTCTCAAATCAGTAAGTATGGACAATGGGGTATTGCAAAAAGCTGCCGTGGTTACTGCTCACACCAACTAGTAAACGGTAGACTTTTCCATGAATGTATTGCTTGTATTCTTCGAGCTGAACCTAGGATTAGCATAACGTATCCCATATGTGAGAGTAGCTTTACTTAGGCAGATGGCAAGCACTGAAATGGTGATCAGAGACAGAGCCAAGGAAATAACGCTGCCTGCAAGTGGAATACGTCCTGGTGCCGGGTTCATTGATTCGACCATGGTACCTTGAGTGCCTCTGGTTGTAATTATGAAGTTGAATAAGAGCGTCAGAGTAACTGACAGCTACGCTTGGCCAAGATCCCACAGTTCGGGTTCCTGTAGAACGAGCGCAGATAGTTTTGTGTTTAAATAAGATGGATAAAATGCCTCATTGCTAAATTTCAGAGCTGAAAATGATGATGGAGGTGCAAGATATCTAGGGAGAACTGCTTGCGGACACAAAATGAGAAATAGTGTATTACACGATCAGAGGCTTTCAGAGGGAAGAAAGTCCTACTCGTGTGAACAAATGACAGGGTGTGGGGGGCAAAAATCGACCAGATATGCTTGCCGTGGACCAGGCATACCGGGAAGCCCCTCCAACTGTACCTTGTCAGCCGTCAGGCCAAGCAGAAGCTAAGGCGCGTGGCTGATGTCGTGATAGAAGAAGGGCTAGCGACGCGTGGTGGCGAGCTGCACCGTCTCTGAGGGATAATCAGCACTGAAGGTAGGTGTAAAGGTCTTATCGTGAGGCCTGGAACTGTCGAACTATAGGTATATTCGGACCGTTAAGTGACCGTTTACTGTAGTGTCGAGAAATATAGCAGGTCCAAAGGTACGAGGAACGGATGCCCAAGCGCGTATCCACCGCGAATCCAGGGCATTTCTGGCATCACGACCGAGATTAAGGTTCCCAGATTGAAAGGGGGCCGAACTCTCGGACAGGGGACAGAAAATCGCAGGAGTGGGCGCAGCATACATCCAGAGCCTATTTGGCTACGATGATAATGAAAATGGAGAAAGTAATGACCAACGGCGAAGGGCGGATTGTGCGCTATCTCGTTTCCCGCCGTGCGTGCAGTGGTGGAGGGTATCACAAAAGCTCCTAGCGGGCTGAATGGCACGCCCACTCGATTGGACCGCATGCATGGTTAAACTCTCGGCCAGGCTAAATTCGCAAACCGGAACGGAACAAATGAATACGTCAAGATAGCGCTCCTGAGCAGCCCATCCCTCTTGTGGGGCAGTTTTCCACTATATTCTTGAGATGGACCGGGAGCCTCCCACGCATTTGACGAGTATCAGAAGTTCGGCGCAGCTTAAATGGGCGCTGGCTAGGGCCGACTTTAGTGCCGGGGCATTATTGGCCCCGCAAAGAGAGAAATCGATCGCCAAGGCTGGGGAACATCATCAGACCTCCATTGGGCCTACGTGTGAGCTGTGAGCGCTGCTATGCATGCATGCTTACGAGAATAGGTACCCGTGAAAGTCCGAGCCCGTTGGTAACATTCGGCAATTGATCATCCCCTTTTCAACGCGCAATGTCTCGACGCCCAGAATCCAAGCTCTCTACGACCGCTCAATGAGGACGTCGCTAGGCTGCGCTTTTGGTCAAACGCCGGTTCCATGCAGAGAAAACACTCCAACCAGGATCTTCAATATCGCTGATCGAGATCGGGTCTACCTCTTATGTGTATGGCTCTTGTCAGCCTTGTTAACGCGAGAGGAGTTAATTACGGCAGAAGCTTTCCGTCAAAATGTAAATGGTTTTCATAAAAAACTATCATTAGTCTCTCAAGGGTTGGGCCTCATAAATCGTGTCGTTCCGTATTTCACTGAGTCATTTGATAAGAGAGAAATGCATCCATTGGTGAAGAGGAAGTGTGACCTCTTCGAGAAAAGTGATCTACACCACTGACATGTTGGTTTTCCGGGCGAATACTCCCGAAACACCACTCGCAAATGCCGGAGAATCTTGAAACTTTCATAGGTGAAGTATACTGTATACCTGTCAATCATTCCTCCATGTGGTGAGTGCCACAAGCTCTCAAGACGAGTTTCAAGAGGCTCACGACTAAAGCCTCCTAAAGACGCAGTATCACCCATTCTTCCGCCCCCGCACATATGCAGCGTAACTCTCTATTCTCGGCAGCCTCTGCACCCTAGTGGCCTTTGTAAATCCGTTTGTCAAAGATTGTCACACCGTATATATCGAGGAGAGCTTCAGCATGCAATCGAGGCTCAGCATAGTTGGCCGGCACGCGAGCTTTAAGGTCTTCGTAACCTGGAGGCTAACGAGCATCTCAACTTCTATTAGACGGATTTCGTGGATTTCCTTGCGCTGTCTGCAGCTAATTTAGGAGGCCTGCAGGTAGTTCGAATACGGCTTAGATGATGTCGATTTGGATGAGAGACTGAGCAGGGGGGCCATGCTTGGCTCCATGCACGAGCTGGTGCTGTGCCTCGTAAAATATAATAAGGCTCTCTTACATCGAGCTTGCCGGGGTAACAAAAGGACCATCGTGAGGAAAATGAGAGCAATAATAAGGATCCGCCAAGAGGTTGAGTCTCCAAACCTACCGTACGGCTCGATCGATCGCGACGATTACTATATGATCAAGGTATATAAGTGATAGAAACGCAGGCTTACAATACAGGCTTACTTCGCGAAGTATTATAAGCCTTCGTTACACTTCCTTATGCAGGCGTAGGGTCCCTTGTAGAGAGGCTTTTTATGACCGATTTTATGCGGATCGACGAGCCGGGGGTGTACGACAGCGTCAAGCCACCTGGCGTTGATCAAGGCTTAATCGACGGCTTCAACTTCTTGATCGAGCGACGCAAGCAACTTTACAAGGATTCGGAAATCCGTCTATTGCAGCTTAGATGTAGACGAAACTTCGGACCTTACTGCACGAGCATGAAGCCAAACAACTTCGTACTCTAATCAAGTCTTCTTAACTAATAGCGGCCTCCATTCCTATGATATCAAGAGAGGCCCGAGCACTGCGGGACATGTCGAAAATAGGGTAGTCGAATATCAACGAAGCAAATACTCTCTGAGATTCATTCTCTTCCTTGATACTGCATTTAAGACATTGCCTTCTAAAGCCAGAAAACATGAAACCGGACCTCCTAAATAGATCACCTAGCACTTCTAACCGCTAAGGTCAGAGCCTCTTAATGCACTGCGGTTAGCAATTCAGGGTTCTCATCAAAGCTGTTAACCGGTTTTGGTTTTTCTTTACCGGGAAAGAACAGAGGCTTATAATGACTACCTTTATTCCTCGACTATCACTGGGATGCTACGAACGCTTGTCGAGATTTCCCATGCATCAACAAATACCTACTTCAGATTATCTAGCCTGGCCGATTTGAATATATGCCGACCTTCAATATCTTCAAGGTGATCTCGAAAAGGTAAAGTGAGGGTAGCCCCGTCGGAAGTTTGCGTCTCTGCTACTTTGCGCCGTGTACTCTGACTTAGGGCGTATAGGTTCACCAAAGAACACATTTCAAGGCATTATATCAACGGCCATTTAGTGCACGGTTAGTGAAAGAATTCTTGTTAGGCGCGATCTAATTTTTTAAGCTCTACTCATGCATCATTTCATTAATGTCCTAGCTAATAGTCTTGGCTACTTAGCAAACCTACATAAGTGTGTTCGTATATTTCAGTTCTGAGATTCTCCAACGGCTTATACCAAACCTGTATAGCATAACAAGCACTGACGATGGTGACTTACGTATACGCTTTGAATGGGACTGTATACGTATGAAAAAATACTTGCGGTTACCTGAACCCTGTTTTATTGGGCATTAGACGTATTGGATACTAGACATATTGGGTCTTATTCAGAGGTCCGTCAGAGATTTTGGTTAAATATTATATACTACTATAAGGTATAGCGTTAGAAAAGGGTGAACGTAGTTAAAATATCGTGCTTAGTTATTAAGATCTAACCAGAATCGGCCGTTAAACCCTATATTAAACTCGTTAATATTCTCGTGCGAAAGGTCCCTACTATCTTCTATTAACGTGAGCGATAGGGTTATGACGGTCGGCATAGTTATGACGGTTCTTAACGTCATAGCTATGTCGCAAAGGTGTATACTTAAGGGACATTTTTTCAGTCCTTGGGTTGACCCCGAGGGTAACAAAGGCATTGTTCAGCTTTCTTGAGCACTTCAGGTCGTCCGTAGGAGAGCAAATAGACACTAAAGAATTGAGTGGAATCCTTCATGGTGCATAAAATAGCATAATTTGAAACATGTAATCACAAAAATGCTCAAGTGGAGTACCCAGATATCTCGTCGTCTTCCTCTTTGCTAAGACTCAAAAATATTAATTAGGCTAGATGAATTTCAATTTTCTCGCATTTCGGTCAGTATACAAGTACTTCTATTAACGTATAGAATCGCAATATAGAAGTATAACAACCTCCTTGGAGTACAATGTCACCAACAGCACACCAATCGCAACGCATCAACCCTAGTCCTTAGCGTCGATCATCGCCATCGCATCCTTGTCCCCAGCATCAATTCTTTCCAGCACCAAAGCATTCACATCCATCTTCACAACCCAATGTCACGCTCAATGGCCCTCGCAGCCTACAGACACCTGCTGCGATCGACACGCATCGCGTTCCAAGGTATCTCCGCGCTCCAGCCCCACCGAACTCTGGCCAAGCTAACGCGTCCATTACAGGCGACGCCAGCACGCTGACGGCCGCACAGTACGAGGTACGCAAGAACTTCGACCAGACCCGTAGCCTCTTGCTCGATAGCGAGGAGACATCCAAGCGTATCGCACAGGCGGAGGAGATTGCGAAATTTTTGCGGGAGAATGTCGTACAGGGCGAGGCCGTTGATGCGGAGGCGAGCAGATATAGTATGTGGAGAATTTATTGTTCATTGTATTGAATTAAGCACTAACTATAGTGTAGAGCTACGGATACACGAGCACACGGAACGGGGGGATAATGAGGACATCAAAAAAGGTGGCAAGGGAAATGGGAATACATTAGAAGGCAAATGCTGTTCACCATGATCTTTTTTGGTCCGCTCGAATTTGCTATCGTGATATCTCTGCACATACCCTAAGAGAGAGGGTCCATGCCCAGATAACTGTACATGCTCCTAAACGCCATAACTCATACAAGAAGAGCGCGCTCTCTATAACATCAATTCCCAGCTAAACTGGCATACTGCACCTCGTCCGTACCTGGAGGTGGTGCGAGAGCAGCTAGGCTGTCGAGGTCCTCCTCTGGAGCGGCAGCTATAGCACCTCTTGAGGTGCCACCAGGACCTCGTGCGGATGCACCTGCAATGGCGCTAGCAGTTGCCCTTCCTTCTCTTGCATACGATATCCTCTGATCTCGCTCCATTGTGTCTAACGGCTTCGGCTTCCCCCATTGCACCCGTAGAGGGCATCCCTTTATTACTGCTTTGCCTTGACAAGCTTCCGCCGCCGTTTCTGCCCCCTGCCTTGTGGCGTAGTTAAGAAAAGCGCAGTGCGCCCGATGTGAACAGACGACAGATCGTAGCGTACCGTATTGGGCGAAATGTGTGCGGATTTCGTGTTCGGGGAGGTCGTCCTCAACGCCGGTGATGAAGAGCGATGTGATATTCGGATCTGGAGGCGGAAGGATATCTTGCGGTCCAGGAGGAAGCTGAGCGACACTAGGAAAGCCCTTTCCACCTCGTCCACCGCCACGACCCCCCCTGGCTCCTCCCCTTGCTCCGGGCGCGCCCCGCGTGCGTATGGGCCCCGGGATATGACCTCCTCCTCCACCGCTACCCGGAGCTGGAAGAGCCTTCTGGCCTCCCTCCACACCCTCACCTGATTCTAACCTCCGCTGTTTCTTGTAGTACGGCTCACTGTTTGCTAGCCGTCTCAGCAATTCTCGCGCCTTCTCGTCCGTCTTCTCATATGCCTCCACGTCTCCTCGACCCTCCTCAATCTCCTTCTCATGTTCTTGCGCATAATACTCTCGGTTGATAGAGCTCTCCGGACCGGGCGCAACCATCTTCAATGCCGCATCTCTGACGACGATGGGCAGGCCAAAGGACAAGTCCAGCATGCAGCATTGACAGCAGTTCTTCAGACGGGCGCATGTGAGGCAGATGTTCGTCCGCTTTTGCCGCGCCGTGCGGTCCGCCTTCCATCGAAAGATGGTGAACGGTCGTGTGCAAATCTTGCATTCCTGTGTACATGTTAGAATGGCTCGAAGCAGATTGGAGAGTGGTAACTTACAGCTCCATGGTCCTCCTTCAGCATCTGCACGTAAGGGTTATCCGGAAGACATCGCTCGCAGACGGAGGGGAAGTCGGTGGTCTCCCAGCCGGAGCGGTTTAGATCTTGCTTGATCTGCGGAGGCATGCTCTTAGTGGTTGGCTGTGCGCTCTATTGTGTATCGGGCGCGTGTTTCACAAGGATGGTTCGCGGAAACCTGGGAGCCGGAGTTCGTCTGGGTATTCTAAGGCGCGGAAGAGGCTTGTGGTGGTGGTGGCTGTAAACGTACGATGAGGCCAAAAAGTCGCCGCCCGCGTCGTTGCTATGACCAAGCAAAAGTGACGAATGGCAGGCCAGGCTTGGACGCGAGTCCGTGCCAAGCCTTCAGGGACAATTAAAATAATATCTTGAATTTCAACACCTCCACGGAGTCCGCGATCACCTCAGACGGACATCTTAGGAACTACTAATATCAATTCTTTGCTGCTTCACAATTGTCAATAACCCACAACAAACTCATATTTTCCAACTATCACTCTGCCAATCCAACAATGGCACCAATCGCTCTCGAACGGGAAGACCACGTCCGCGATTCCGCCTTCAACAAGGCAATGCACGGTAAATCTGCTAAGGAGCGTGCTGGAATGCTCGCCATGCTGAAGAAGGATAAACTCGCCCAGCAAGCTGCTGTCGAGGAGTACTTCAAGCATTGGGATGACAAGGCCGCTGGAGAGGAGACTGAGGAAATTCGAAAGGTGCGTATCGGGATCGTACCACTTTGGACCTCCACAATAGCTAACAAAGGGTGTATGATAGGCACGGAGAGACGAGTACGCCACTCTAACAAGGCAGTAAGTGCTATTTGAGACGTTCCTCTTTGTTGAATTGGTCCTAACCCTCACCTCCTTAGTTACTACAACCTCGCCACGGATCTATACGAGTATGGCTGGGGTCAATCTTTCCACTTCTGCCGCTTTGCCTATGGTGAACCCTTTGCCCAAGCTATTGCCCGCCATGAGCACTACCTCGCCCACGTTATGGGTCTCCGCGACAACATGCGCGTCCTAGATGTCGGCTGCGGTGTTGGTGGACCAGCACGGGAAATGGTCAAGTTCTCTGGCTGTAATGTCATTGGCCTGAATAACAACGACTACCAAATTGAGCGCGCCACACACTATGCCGCGAAGCAGGGTCTGTCAAACAAGCTGAAGTTCACAAAGGGTGATTTCATGGTATGCTCCTATTTCGCAAGCCTCCTTTTTTATACAACCCGCCATCTTATTCGCTTCTCTCATATTACCTATACCGGTCAACTAACCTACCCTACTGTAGCAAATGTCCTTCCCCGATAACTCATTCGACGCCGTGTACGCCATCGAAGCCACCGTGCACGCACCCTCGCTCGAGGGTATCTATAGCGAGATCTTCCGTGTCCTCAAGCCCGGTGGCGTCTTCGGCGTCTACGAATGGCTGATGACGGACAACTACGACAACGACAACCCGCACCACCGCGAGATTCGCCTTGGTATCGAGCAAGGTGACGGCATCTCCAACATGGAGAAGATCGAGGTCGCCCTCGAGGCCATGAAGAAGGCTGGCTTCCAGTTGGAAGTGAACGAGGACTTGGCTGACCGCGATGAGGACCCCTACCCATGGTACTGGCCTCTCGCCGGTGATATGAAGTACCTTAGCAGCATCGGCGACTTCCCTACCATTCTTCGCATGACCAAGATCGGCCGTGCCACCGTCCACAAGTTCGTCGGTATGCTCGAGATGATTGGCATCGCGCCCAAGGGCACCCAGAAGACTGCTGACAGCTTGGCCGTCGCCGCCGACTGCCTCGTTGCCGGTGGTAAGGAGAAGCTGTTCACCCCGATGTACCTCATGGTGGGCAGGAAACCGGAGGCATGATGTTTCTTTAGCGATGTTTGAGTGGCTCTTCTCTTTTCTCCAATTCGCAGCGAGGCATAGTGGGGGCTGGGTGATCGGGGTCGCCTTCAAAAGCGGACATTTCTCCTTTCACTCATGGGTGCTTTTGCTCTCTGGGTACGGGTTTCATATAGCGGGATGCAGGGTTTTAGACTTTGGTGTTCACTTTCTGCCAACCCCGCATCGTTTTTGCATTTTCCCTTTTTTCTTAGGATCTTGGGACTAAGGCGCAGGCCAGCTTTTCTGATAGCTGCTGGGAATTACGTAGAAGCACGTATGTGGGGACGAAGCGGTAATTGGAAAACCCATCAAACATAATTTCTACTGTCTCGTGTTTTTGATTGTAGATCAGGGCCGAGTCGGGCCGCTCCAAATGTCTTTTGTGCGGCTCTTCTTGAAGCCCTTTGAAATAACAAGACTGCCATGGTCAGTTACGTTGGCACCAATACCGTGAAGCTAATACCAGAATTTTCACCCCTCTCCCACTATACTCTCGCAATGCCCAGACCATTCTCAGATAATATATAGGTAAGCTCGGCACCCTGGTTTTCGTCACCCCTGGTTTTCGTCACCCCGCTAAAAACGCGTCAATCCAACCAATAGCTCTATATCTCAAGAACAACGCAAGAACTATGGATCCTCGTGAGCTTGCTATCCAATCAGCCATCCAGGGGTTTAATTCAGGGGTTTATTCATCCAAGGCGGCTGCCGCCAAGGCATATGGTATACCTCGATCCACCCTCGTGTCGCGAATGAACGGTTCTTCAAATGCACGCATTGGCCACGAACAACAGCAGCAATTGACTCCTTTACAAGTAGAATTTCTTACTGAGTAGACCCTTGAAAAGGATGCCTGTGGATATCCTCCTACACGCGCGCGCGAGAAATAGCCTCTCGAATTTTTAATCGGATACGGACCCACTATTCGAGAATATCTAGAATATAGATGGGGAAGGTCTTACTTTAGGAGTCTGTATGAACACCTAAGTCCTTGCTGGCTCTATAAAGTCCCGTACTTATGTTAAAACGCCGCAGGATCACGGGTGGGTATCGATTATTAAGTGTATTTCTGCAGTGGGGAAGAAAATACGCTGTATAGTAATATTTAAGGGACAAGATCTATAAACCACCTGGGTTTTAGCAAACAACGTACCTAATTAGCTATATAAAACCTCAAAGAACGGGTAGACATTAAATAGGATTGGGGTCACTTGGTTACAGCACCTGTTCATTCCAGATACGAAGCCGGCCGATGGGGCTATCAACTTCTTGTTCTTGATGGCCACGGCGGCCATGTCAGTATAGAGTTCCTCTGGCTCTGTGAACAGAACCTTGTTAAGCTTGTTTTCCTCCCTGCGTACTCCTACATATTGCAGCCTCTTAATCTCTCTTGTTTCTTGCTAATCAAGAGTAAGTACCGCCAATTAATTGCGGACCTCTCTGCCCTTAATGACCCCGTGCCTGTTAAAAAACACCGCTTTATTACCTGCTACTATCTAGCTGGGGAGGAGGAGCTTACAGAACGCGTAGTTTAAAGTGGTTGGAAAGCAGCAGATATCTATCCATGGAATCCGCAGGAGGCAATATCCTCCTCACAGGTTAAATGGACACCAGCTACTCCGCCAAGGGTTAAACGGGCGCGTTTAGTTAATCAAGACCTTCTACAGACACTACAGAGGCCGAAGTACTACTACCACGAATACAAAGGCTCCTTCTGCAAAAGGCAGGCAAGGCAATTGGAAGGTTAAATGTAATCCAGAAGGGCCATAAGGTAACTGTCTGAATAAGGTTCTGTAATATAGTAGACACAGTTGCTTGTAACCAATTGGGTTGACCACGTGAGCTAAGCGAGCTCAGGAGATCCATCAAATTCCACCTGTAGAAGTAGAAGGAAGAGAAGAAATCGATCGAAACCAAAACCCCCCCCACCGTGATTCCAACAGTAACAATTCAACGTCAGCAGGCTGAACTTGAGACCCTTTGAGCCAAAATGCCGCGGAAGAGGATAGTTATAGATCCAAATATACGATTTACTAATATCGAGAGGATTAAGAAGGCAATGGACGAAGCGATGGCTTTACGGAGGTCGCTAACAAAAGTTCTTGCACCTTCCTAATTAGGAAAGTAATTTACTAACTCTCTTAGTATATTAATAATAATAAAATTTATATAAAAATCTACAAGCTTTATATGAATTCTAGATTAAAATTATTATATAATTAATAGTATTGAAGTAGTTATTATAACTTAAAATCTATTAAATTTTATTAGTGCTATAATTTACGCAGCTGGTATCACGGCTTACGTAGCAGTGCTAAAAATTACGTAGTTGTAGCGGGGTCGTGTCTAAATTTACGTATGGTAGGCTGATAGCTGCGCACCCGTGCGCAGTCGCATACTTTCCTAATTAAGAAGGTGCAAGAACTTTTGTTAGCGACCTCCGTAGAAGCCAAGCGATTGGCTAAAGAGCCAGAAATTGAAGCTCAAAAAGACTCACAAGCTATATTGAACAGATCACTAGAATATATGACATTTAAGTGGCAATTGGAGTTGTAAATATCTGTATATAGTTTCATTTATCAATTGTGTCGATTTTTGCCGGGGTGATGAAAACCAAGGGTGACGAAAACCAGGGGTGGCGAAAACCAGGGTGCCGAGCTTATCGTCATTGTCGCGGCGGGGCTCCCTTGTCTATTGGCCCTTTCTGGTCACCGTCCGGTTCGTATATAAGGGGGTTTAAGGTCCCTAGCTGCTCTAAGCTATTGTTAGTGGCACCTCTGGTGGAGATTACAGTACTCGTCCACAAAAATGTACTGCAAGGGGGTAACATGAGCGGGCCAGTTATTGTGGTTTGCAAAAGTATTGCGAAAATCAAATTAAGCGAGCCACGCACACACAACATCGACTTTTGGTGAGTTCACTATACAAATCGTATGCCTGCCACGCCTACACGTATTATTTTTACTTCCAAAATAGTGAGGTTTTATATTTATATTATATTATCCATCTAGGTCAATTTTTGAGTGTTATAGGCGCTATGGTAGCCCGTAGGAGCCTCCGGAAACGAGCCGCCAGTTAATCTATATAAGGCTCTCAACCAATTAAGCGGAATACTATTACTTAACCCAAGATGCCTGTTTATGTAGGCCTGCGTACAGTTCTAGCGCGCTACCTGCCTCCGCAGCCTGGTTGCAACGAGGACGTTGAGGAGGAGGAGGAGGAGGAGGAGGAGGTAGGGGAGGAAGAAGTAGAGTTAGAGTTGTAGGAGTTGGATGAGGACTTAGATAAGGAAGACGATGAGGATGAGGATGCAGAGCTAGTTGATCCAACTATTGAGCGGGAGCCTCGTGAGCCTCTGGAGGAAGAGGAAGGCTTTCAAACAGCTAGTGGGCGTATAGTTCGTCCAACTAGAGGTGCTGCAGAAGCTCCTGTAGCTGCCAGAGTTGCCTAATCTGCTAAGGCCACTAAAGCCTCTAAATCGAATCAGCGTACTCAGAAGCCTGCTAGGCGTTTAAGCCAGAATAGTTTGAATCTGAAGTCGATATCTAGGAAGAAGCCCACTAAAGCTACCAATCCTTTGAGGCCTCCGCTGAGACGCAAAAATATACCTAATTAAGTTATCAGCGTAGATTTAAGCTCGCCAACTCCCTCGGAGCCTGATATAGTATGGATATACTATATGGCAATTTAGAAAGCTTGCGTAGCAGAGGCAGATCTTGCTTCAACTTCCGCGCAGTATATTATTGGTGGAGAGCTTCTTACCAAAATTAACTGCTGGATTAATGAAGTTAAAGCCAATTATCTAAACAGATCCTTTGAGGACAAGTACTCTATTAGGGCGGCCGCTTCCTACAATTGTATGATGGCTCGCGATATTGTCCCGCAAGATATCTATACTAAAGTACATGTCTACAAGCTTGATGAAATTATGAGGACCTGGTATACAAATAAGAAGAAAGGACTACGCATGGAAGTAGTAGTTATATTAACTGAGACGCCTCCACCTGCTCTGGAGTACGCCTCTCCTTATACTTCTGGTATTGCCTTACCGGGCAGTACGCAGATGAGCGCGCATTTGTTAAATATTTTTAACTAAGGTGCATCTAATACACCTAAGAAGAAGGGCAATATAAGTGCAACTGTTGCCCAGCGTCTTGCCCTACCTAAAAGCATCTTAGTAGAAGTTCTTTCAGGTAATCTAGCTCCTTTGGTGGCCTTCCGGTGGCCTTACAGCGTAAAAATATGCATTAATAGTGGGGGGACCTGCTGGGTAAATGGGAACCTAGAGCTTCCTCGTTTTTACCACCCGGTTGATTACCTTGCAATAAGGGCGTGGGGCAATTAAATTAAGGATAGTAAAGCTACCGAGGAGGAACCTCCTGCTGCTATTGCCGTCCGTCTTTCAGTCAAGAATGGAGCTGGGGGGGGTGTTGGGTGGGGCGGGTGGCGGGCGCACGGGCCAGGAGGATATTTTCAATTAGGAGTTAATGATTATGGCTATTATCCTACCCAAGGCTAATATGCCCCCCCCCCTATAGGACCCCCCCCTAACTACTATAACAACACCGGAGGACAATAGAACTTATTTTAACCACCTTAGCAACTACCTCAGCCACCTCTGGTAGCTCCGGCTTCAGTAGCTACCCCCCCTGCACCGCCGCTAGCGCTGCCAACTAGTCCCATTACTAGCGACTCTGATTCTAAGGAAAGGCTTCGCGAATTCTTTGACTGGGTAAGAAAACGGCCTAACTGGATAACACCAAAGCTTCAAACTGAGCTTGAATTTATTCTTGATATACTTATTGAGAACTTCTATGACTTAGAGGCCTTGCGTATAGGGATAAGTGGGCAGGTGTAGGAGGAGAAGTTAGGCCTTGCAGCAGGCCTCCTACTACGACTAAGGCGTGAGCTTAAGACGTTTCGAGTAATACAAAAGGGACAGTAAGTTATTGATTTATATATACCCAGCACTAGATTATAAAAGATTGCATCCCTAACTAGTTCTCTACTAGGTAGCTAGCCTGCCGAAAGTGTCCTTCTGCTAAGCGATGTAATTCTATGCACTGTACACCAAACTGCAGGAATGCACCAAAGCTTTGATAGTCCTTAATTATATTAAAGTTTAATTAAATCCATGCCTTTAGATCGTGAAAAGAAAGTTTAATTAGGTTAAACTCTGGGCAATAAGGAGGAAGATACTCGATATAGATTTGGGCGGCTGTATAGAGGTTTATAAATTCCTATATCTACTAGTTAGAATATATAGCTCTACTATATACGCGATCATTTCCTTACCTGGCTTTTATATATTGAAGCGTTATCTAATACTAAGATCGTATGGCCAGGAATACAATATAGTAGAACTGCAGATTCAATCTAGGCGTTAAATATTTCGGCAGTAATTAAGCCCTGCCAGATAAGAGTCCTAGGGAGATAGCCGTTAATTGTATAGGTAGGAAGAATACTCCAGCGTTCTGATCGCTTGATTAATGCAGTATTAATTACAGGAACATTTATGGGGCTTTAGCCAAACTTCCTATACCTAGTCCTCTTATTGGCGCCTGATTCGTTAATAAATATAAGGCGATTAACGTCCCATATACATTGGCGTCCTTTCTATGCAGCACGTAGGTCCTTAGAGCGCTCCTGCGCTCTCCTTTATACGACCTTTCTACTCCACCTATTACGTTGGAGAGTTCGCCAAATGGATGAGAAGGATACTATAATGTTACAATTGTCCTATAGGAACCAGGCCATTTCGTTAAGGAAGGCAGTTGGGCGGTCCTCTAGGTAAGCAATAAGGGCCTATATAAATATTAGTACACTTAACACCATAATATTATATATTACGAACTTTCTCATGTGCCTTATCTATAGCTCTTGGCCGCCCAATCTTAAGATTAGGGGGGGGGTATGCCTCCCCATAGAGGTTAAGATTAAGCTGAAATCGGTATATAGTTAAAAGGTGTAACTTTGTAGCTGCTGTAATACACTTAATAGACCAATTAAATAGAAAAGCTACTAGAATTTGATGAAGCTGCTATTAAGGGATTCGTTTCGACATAAAAGGCAAATATAAGCGTATTAGGCGTGGTAGGCATACGATTTGTATGGTGAACTCACCAAAAGTCAATGTTGTGTGTGCGTGGCTTGCTTAATTTGATTTTCGCAATACTTTTGCAAACCATAATACCCTCCCTGCAAGCGCTTCCTGCTAGTGCTTATATTGCCACATTGCCACATTAAGAACAGGGCTTATTTAGTATTTTATAGGACCCCTATCTACAGCAATTACAGCAAGGTAGCGCTCCTTTATATTGCTAGTATACTTCTTAAAGTCTTTAGCTTCGAGCTTCTCCTATTCCTCCTCTTTTATTATAGGGAATCTATATTATATTCTCCCCTTTAATAGCCTCTAAATATTCTTAATTAGGTTTAAATCTGGAGAATTTGCTAGCTATTCTATTATAACCATACTATTCTACTCTTAGGCTAGGTAGGTTACTTTTACTAAGTAAATTAAGGCATTATCCTCTATAAGAATAGGCCGGTGTTATAGTATTTGCTATAACTCTTATATAAAAGCCTTAATATTAGGGGATATATATACAATATACGTCGCTATTTATTATATTTTTTTTACAGCTAAGCTTAATTAACTAGTCCTTTTTAAAAACAACTAAAGGCCCCTTATTCCTATAGGAGATACTACTATAAATTATTTAGCTTAAGTAGCCTCTAAATTTAGAAATATAGCAATTAATATTATACTTCTTCTTAGTATATTTAGTAATAAAAATCTAGCCTCTACTAGTTTAAATAGACGCCTTATTAGTCTATATTACTGCTATCTATATCTTAAAGATCTATTTAAGATAGGAATAGGCCTATTTTAGCCTAGCCTCTTATTATTTAGATGTAATAAAGGGCTTCTCTATTATAATGCGGCAAAAATATTACTCTTTTTTAAAGGCTTTATATAAAGATCGCTTATAGGTAGAGACGCTCTCTAAAAATGCAATCTCTTTAAATAGCTTTTATTAGTAGAAATAATTAAGCTTAACACGTATAATAAGGCGCTTTCTTATTAGAGTATTAATATTTAGCTTTTTTTTCTCTCTAATTTTAAGGAGTTTAATCCTTTTAAAGGGAGGCAGAGATTGTACTATAAGAGACACTAAGTATTACGGGACATCTCCGTAATACCTTATATATATTTACCTGTTTCTACTAACGCAGCAAGAAGAGACCGACCGCGAGACAGCAATTTAATGGCAGTCTGCCGCATTCTACTATATTCTGCCAAGTCTACTAAATCCTACCAAGTTCTACTAGGACCGCTACTTAAATCCTATTCTACTCTATATATATATTAACTACGTAACTAAACTAATAATATATACCCTTTTTTTCTATTTCCTTACTTTCTTTCCTTATATAATGTTTTAACTTTATTATATAGTTTATATATATAGCTTAATAATATCTACTTTGTTATATATTATTATCGCTTATACTTACTCCGTGACACTAAGAGAGCTGCCAATCTTCTTATAAGTCTAACTAGTATTGTAATGGAGCCTTATAGGAGTACTACGGTGGACTTGTTAATGGGCTGGGTATGTAGGTATAAACAATAAGTCAACAACATAATAATAACTGGTGGAGTGGTTGCCCAATAGATTAACTCCAATTATATTCTGAGATTCACTACAAAGAGAGAACTATCTAGGTAGGAACTGTAGTCCTTTAAATATACAACCGTACGCCTAAGAAATCCCTTTGCTCCGTGAGGTATATATACTCTATATACTCTGTCCTATAGATTATACAGATTATATAGATTATATAGATCACATTACGTAACCTCAGCTACTATTCCTTGTTATATAGTTCCACTAAATCTATCTTAGACTATGCCTATATTAACTAACTAGCTTCTGCTAACTCTTCTCTAAGTAGTTATAATATTATACTTAAGCTGTCCGTAACACTATCTCCCTCCTCTTTATCTTTGTCCTTAAAGATTCCTAACATCTCTAAGTTGTCCACTAGAGGTATAATGTCGGTCTAATTAATCTGGTTAATATCCTTACTTACTATACCTAAAGCTTCTTCTTCTTCTTCTACCGCTTAACGTGCTTATACCGTAACAGCTATACTGTTGCTAGGTGAGATTATGCTGTCTCCGTATTCTCGTTATGCGAAAGAGGGGTTAGTTTATATTACGCTAGCAAGTCCTTTGTCTTAATAACTATCCTCTTGCTTAGAGTGCACTAAAGCAAATATTTAATTATCCTATAACGTTCGCTCTATCTCTAACGCTAAATATACGCGTCCTATAACTCTTAATAGTCTTCTAGTTCCCTAAGTAACTTATTATAGGGTCTTATGTTTAATCTGCCGCTGTAAAGCTTAATAATAAGCTTTTAAGTGCCCTAGGCGAGATTTATTATCTTTAAGACAAAAACCATACTTACGCTAAGCGGGTAAGAGATAAGGAGCGTTATACTCTTAAAGCCTATACCTTTGCTTATGCTTAACTACTTTGTCTTAAGAAAGTGTATAAAAAGGTCCGTTCTAAGGAGTAGAAGCTTATTTAATAGGGTTTATCTAAGCTAGGTAATAAGAAAGTAGCGTCTCTAGAGAAGGAAACAACTCTAAGTAATATAGTAGTTGCTCTTCCTAGGTCCCCCTTAGGTAACTTATCCTTTAGCAATCATTTTTTAATACTCCCTAACCTACTTTCTTTTAATACTCCTATACCTTTCCTATAGCGTTCTCTAGGTTGCTTAGTAGCTCCTAGGTAGTTTTACTATAGCCTATTTACTTTACTTTATACTATATTTTATTATTAATGTCCTTATGACTAATAATCCTTAAAACTTGCTATTTATTTTCCTTCTGTCCTCTATACGTGTCTGCCTTATAGACTAGTAGCTTAACATTTCTATATACTAGTTCTAGTATTGCAATATACTATATAGGGTAGATCTTCATTTTAGCTAGTAGGTTTAACTTATATATAACTAATAAAATTCTTTTTATAATTTTAAAAGGTCCTAGTCTAATATAGTCCAACTTCTTACTTAATTATCAACTCTTAAAATTTTTGTATAGTAGCCATACTTTATCTCCCTCCTTAAGATCTAGTCCCTTAGATCTCTTAGCATTATAGTACCTTTTCATTCTTTTTTATACCATCTTAGCTGTTTCCTTAAGGTCTGTATAAAGGTTCATTAACGTCTCCATTCTTTCTTTAGCTGTGCAACTTGTTTTCTTTACTTAATATAGTAATAATAATATTCTTAGTTCATATCCGTAATTCGCCTTAAATGGTAATGTCCCTATTCCTTCTTATGGTATCGTATTGTATGCAAACTATATAACTGGTAATAGCGATACCTAATTGCTCTATATATAATTAATATAGTGCCTTAGATACTGTTCTAGTGTCTAGTTTAACTATTCCGTTTATCTATCTATCTACAGATAATATGCTGTTAAGGTTACTACGTAAACCCCTTATTCTGCTAGAAATACTTCCTAAAATACTACTATAAATCTTGGATCTCTGTCCAATATAACCTTACTAGGTACTCTATGTCTTGCAAACACTTCCTTAATATAGATTTTGGCGATATCTTCTGCTAATATTTCTTCTATATAAGCTATAAAGTATCCCCACTTTGTAAGCTTATTTATTATTACTAAGATCGCGTTATAATCTTATCCACTAATAGGATCTTTTAACTTTGGTAACTTAATAATAAAGTCCTATAATATGACTTCCTATGGTCTTTTTGGTATCTTAATAGGGTTATAGCTCTCCGTATAGCTTATACCTTGTTGGTTTATTCCTCTAGTAATCTAGATATTCTTTTATAACTTATCTTGCTAGCCCCTAGATTTCTTAGATAATATACTCTTTTTAAAGTCTTAATACTAAGCCTATAGCTCTATTGTATCCTTATATTAGTCCTTTATAAAATAACTTAACAAACTCCTTTATAATAGATCTTAGAATATAGGTTGCTGTAACGGGCTCGTATAATTGCTTCTAAACCGAAGCTTATAGATTGCTACTATACAAGAATACTAAGCTAAGGAGAAGAAGAAGAAGAAGAATCGTTTAAGGGCAGTAGGTAGATATATCGCGAGGGCCGCCAAGGCGCTAGTAGTAAGCGAGCCAATAGCGATTTTGCATGCCGGGTATGGAAAATCCTAATTAGTTAAATATAGCAGGTAACGCGCTCCAGCACTATTATATCACCCCCCCCTCCCAAAAAAGCCTGCCCTTAGGCTTTGTCTAAGTTCTTTATTATTGTTTAAATTATTATAGTTATCTAACCCCTCTTTCTAGCATTTAACCCAGCTATCTAACTTATATAGTAGTCTAGAGAGGTCTAGGTAGGCTAGGTGGAAATCTTATAGCTTATAGGGAGAGTACTTAAAATTGGATATAGGGTATTATTCTAGATCTTTGTCATGACCTACCTAGCTCGCACGGTATTTTAAGGTATTATAGTTCTTCTTTACTGCTAAGATCTCTTTAACTTCCTATTCTTTGTCCTCTACAATCTAAATTAGTGGTAGGGGGTTATTGTACTATCTAGGTAATGGGTTGTCTATAGCCTTCCGTAGCCGGTCTAGAGAGAAGATAAGGTGGATCTTTATTAACTCTAGTAGCTTAACCTTAAAAGAGTGCCCTACCTTCTTAGGGATTTTATAGGGGCCAGCTATTTAGTTGTCTAGCTTACGGTTTAGCCTCTAGGTTTTCCAATTCTTTGTTAATAACTATACCTTATCTCCTACGTGGAAGTCTACCTTACAGTAGTGTTGGTTTATATTAGCCCCTTTCTTCTCTTATACCCTTTTTATAATTGCTTAGGCAGTCTCCTAGGCCCTATATATTCTTATTATAGACGCTTTAAGTATAATATTATAACTACTTAGAGAAGAGTCGGAGGAAGCTAGTTAGTTAATACAGGCACGGTCCAGAATAGATCCGGTTAAACTATATGACAAGAAATAGTAAGCGAGTCACATAATGTTATACGCAGTGTACAAAGTGTACAAAGGGTACGCCTACGTATAACACGTATAACACGTACCTCACGTACAAGAGAGGATTTCTTAGGAGTACGGTTATGTATTTAAAAGACCTTAGTCCCTACCATAGATAGTTCTCTCCTTGTAGTAAATCTTAGAATACAATTAGAGTTAATCTGTTAGGCAACCACTCCACTAGTTATTATTATATTGTTACTCTATTCTTACCTATATACCTAGCCTAATAATAGGACCCACCGTAGTTCCTACTACAAGGTTCCGTTACACATTCACTACTAAGGTTACGGTATTAAACAGGAAGCGAACAATATATCACCTAAAGCACCAGTTGCAATAACGTTGACAACAGCCACAACCTTAGGGCCAGGTAATACCAGTATAGACAATAGGGATTCTCAAGTAGTTACGCAAGGTTAGTTACAGGAAATAGTTAATCACTTATAAAATAATAGTAGGATACTTAAAGAACGCATTAATAGAATTAGAGCAGTAAAGATTAAGTTACCTTTAATTAAACGGTTCTTAGGAGAAAAGTTAAAGCTTAAGGGATTTCTTACGCAAATGCACTTTAAGGTGGTGTAGGAAGGAGCGAAGTTAGCAATATCATTAGATTAAGTAGCCTATATAGGATTATTCCTAACAGGAAGGGCACTTAAGTAGTTTAAACTATATCTCATGGAAATATAGGCTAATAGCATAACAACTACTAACCAGGACGTACGGTATATATTTACCAGTTAGAACAGGTTCGCAGAACAACTAATACAGATATTTAGAGACCTAGAAGCCATAACCACAGTAGAATAAAAGCTTTAGAACTTAGTACAACGCACTTTAGCAATTAAGTATATAACGCAGTTTCAGACACTAGCCACGCAGGTTAAGTAGAACAATAGGGCGCTTATAGTATAGTATAAACAGGGACTTAAAGCTAAAGTCCAGGACGCAATTATCCTAATAGAAGATGCGGATACTCTAAGAAAGTTAATAAACCAGTTAATAAAGATCAATAATAGGATCTATCAAAGGGAACAAGCTAAGAAAGGGCAAGACAGAGTTCTATAGTTATATAAGGCATAGAGTACACAACAATAGACACAGAGTTAAAAACTATAGAATAGCGCAGAGCTAATAGACCTAAGCGGTACCAAAGAAACCTAAAGATAGGAAAAGAAACCATAGAAACCCAGAGGTTAAGGATTAAGTAATTAAAGGACTAAGGAGTAGAGGCCAAACTAGGGATCTTAGCAGCAGAAGATGTTTAGGCGGACTCCATAGCAAAATTAGTAGTTTAGAGATGGAGCTTATATAAATTATAGGAAACAAGGTCATTTCGCCAAAGACTATAGAGGTGGTTAAAGTAACCACACAGTAAAGGGAACCAGACCAGTAGCGGACACATATATATAGAGGGATAATAGTGCACTATAAGGAACAAAAGAATGTTTAATTAACAGTTTTGCGTATTATTATAACAACGCATGCCAAATTTATAAGGACGCTAAGTACAGCGCAAGCTATTAGCTATAGGAGCTATTGTTATCTAAGTTTAAAGAAACCAGTAAACCAGCTTATAGATTAGACATCAAAGATAATAAATTCAATATAGGCGAAGCATTTACCAACAATAAGGTAACAAAGGCAGCTTACTAGAAGCATACAAACCTCAAAGAAGTTGAAACAGAAGTAGAGACTAAGACTATTATAGAACGAGGTTTAGTAACGGGTATTATAATACTGTTGGATACAATTTCCATCGCTTTATAAAATAATAGGAGTAACATTTAGAAGAAACTAAGTAAGTAGATAACTACTAGTGCTAGCTTATCACTCAATAAAGGCAAAAGGCCATAGGATTAAGATTCTTAAGACGAGATATAAAACTCTTAAGACTCTTAAGATGAGATAAGACACACCTAAGGACCCACAACAGACGAAAACCGATAGGAAAGGGTAGTAACTTAGTTTAGTAATAAATAAATAAGTATAGGACGCAAGTTCAAGAACTATAAGTTTAGGGAACAAATAAGAACGTTAGCAATCCTAGGTAAATATAGTATTCAGCCTAAAGATTAAGCAGTTAATACCAGGATTAAAAAGCAAAACAACTATAAAGATCTAGCTGCAAGACGCAGAAAACAAGAAACTATAGATAAGTTTAGAATAAGAATTATTATATAGCAAGAGTAGAAGCTAGACAAGAGGTTAGCTACACCAGGTTATATAAGGGACAGAGCACCCATACAAAGAGTTACTAATAGGCCAAGTACAGGGACACCTAGGGCAAAATAGTTAGATAAATTAAAACAAGAAGAGGATCTAGATATCCCAACTAGGTTCAAAGAAAAACATACTAAAGAATGTTATAATATAGCAATAACAAGGTATTTTCTAATAGATAGACTATACACACTAAACTAGTTATATAGAAAGTGGTATAGGCAGCAACATAATAACAAATAGGCAGATTTCTATATATGGCTAAATAAAAAAGTTATCCAAAACTAACCCATTATAGAGAAACACATGAGTTACATTAAAGGGGCATTAATTATAATATTAAGGAACCTAGAAAAAGGATCTAGGGACTAGAGAAATAAGCAATAAATCTTAGTACCTATAGCAGAGATACCAGTGGTCAGGTTAACTAGGTATAGGTTTAAACTTAAAAATAAAAACAAACTAAGAGTTAATCTAAAACATGCAGCGTATTATACACTATTATAGATAGCTTATATGGATGACACATGTAATATATATAGAGCACTAAAAGATAAGAGCCGGAAGTACCTAATAAGGATATATTAGGCACCAGAGAAAAAGCGGTTTAAAAACGCTAAGTATATACATAAATAGCACCTAGTAGAAGTATAAGGTTAAGGAGACTTAATACTTTAACCAGGAAGATTTCTTATAGAAGAATACCTAGAAGGATAATAGTGGTAGAAGTGCCCAGAGAACACTTATCTATAGCATATAGAGAAGAAAAAAAAAACTAAGTATTAGCCTAAATTAGACTAAGTATAAACAGGATCTAGTAGCCAACAGTTAGGAAAAGGGGAGGCGTATAGGACCAAAGGGAACCAGTATTAGAGCCTTAGACCCTTAAAGGAATTTAAGAATAATACCTAAATTTAAGAGCTAAGTGGCAAGATTAACAGTTTAAGGCATTAGTAAATAGTGGAGCAACTAGGAACCACATATCACCAAAAGCAGTAAAAAGAATAGGGTTACTACACAGATAGAAGGAACACCTATATCCACTTATAACAATTTCAGGAGATTAGATAGCCTATAGAGAAGGCATTATTAATCTTAAAACAGGACCTATTCAGTTAACTATCAAAGGAAGGTTAGTTAGAATGTCTTTCAATATCCTACCATTAGGATAGGATAAGGCGATACTAAGAATGCCTTAGTTATAGGAGTACAATCCAAAGATTAATTAGGTTATAGGTTAGGTTAATATTAAGAATACTTAACGGCGCAAAATGCGATAGTAAACCAAGTTAGTATAATACTAAGTCAGAGCAATATACAAAGAGACTAAGCAAGGCTTAAGTTATATACTAAAAAGATACCACAAGTATGGCAAAAAGTTATGGTCACCAGAAAGTGAAAAGCTGTTAAAATATACAGTATAGGACTATAAGATAGAATTAGAAGAGGGAACAAGTCTAAAGTTCTTTCCAATTTATAAGCTTACTAAAACAGAGTTAGTAGCGCTTAAAGAGTTTGTTTAGAAGAACTTACATAAGGGATATATTAGACCATTATAGTTATTAGCAGGATATCCAGTACTATTTATCCTAAAGAAAAACGGAAAACTTAGGATGTGTATAGACTACAGACAGTTAAACAGCATCACTAGGAAGGATAGGTATTCTTTACCCTTAATTAGCGAAATCTAAGACCGGATAGGCAACGTAAAGATCTTTATAAAGATAGATCTAAGGTAGGTATACCATTAGATTAGGATCAAGGAAGGCAATAAATAGAAGGCAGCCTTTAGGTCAAAAAAAGGACTATATAAACCATTAGTTATACAATTTAGACTTATAAATGTACTAGCAACGTTCCAAAAGCAAATTAACAGTGTGTTAGGAGAACACTTAGATAAGTTTATTATAGCATACCTTAACAATATTATTATCTACTTAGAGAATAAGGAAGAACATAGAGAACATATTAAGTGGGTCTTAAAGAGACTATAGGAAGAATAGATGCTAGTAACAATTAAGAAATATAAGTTCTTTACAAAAAAAACCAATTTTATAGAATTTATTATTAAACTAGGAAAAATCAGTATAGACCTAAAGAAGGTTAAAGCTATAGTAAGTTAGTAAGAACTAGAGAATATTACCCAGTTAAGATCATTCCTAGGGTTTTATAACTACTGTAGAAGGTTTATAGCATAATAGTTAAAGGTTATCGAGCCATTTACCAGACTAACAAAAAAGGAGGAATTATAGGTTTAGGGTAATAAATAAAGGGAGCTGTTCTAGGAAGTTAAAAAGTTATTTACCTAAGAACCAGTCCTCAAGATCTATTAACCAAAGTTAAAAACAGTTATTAAGACAGATATATTAGACTTTATACTAAAAGCATACTTACTATAGAAGCACTAGGACGCATAGCATCCAGTAACATACTATAGTTAAAAGATAACACCGCTAGAGTTAAACTATGACATTTACAATAAGGAGTTGTTAGGTATAGTTACAGCACTTAAAAAATAAAGAGTATTCTTATAAGGCACTAAGAAACCATTTATAGTTAAGACGGACTATAAGAACCTTATAGGATTCCTAATAATAAAGGAACTCAACCAAAGATAGGTTAGATAGGCGGAAATGCTTATAGAATACTATTTCGAAATTCAGCATACTAAGGGTACAGATAATGCACGAGCAGATACTCTAAGTAGAAAGGCTGAACTATAAAGTAATAAAAAGCTATTAGGAGCTTTATTATAAAAGGATTAAGACGGATTAATTAGGTATAATTATTTAAAGATTATAACAACCAAAGAAAGTTAGATCTATAAATTACTAGAAAGTAATTAGATATAAAAGATCTAAAAAGTATAGGCAGAGGATCCAGACTTAGAGTAATACAAAAATAGAGAAGCAACATATATACCTAAGTCTATTATAGAAGAATTTATTAAGGAATTCCATAAGGGAATAATATAAGGACATAATAGAGCTATAGGCTTAGTGTTAAAACTTTAAAAAGAGTATATTGTTTAAGAAATCTAGGGACTAGCAAGATAAGTTATAAAGAAATATCTAGATTACTAAAGAAATAAACTAACAAGGCATAAGCCGTATAGAGGGCTATAACCTATTAAGATACCAGGAAGACCATAGGAAGTTATATTATAGGACTTTATTATTAAGTTACCAAAGTTAAGAGATCCTATTATAGGATAAGATTATAACGTAATTTTAGTAATAGTAGATAAGCTAATAAAGTGGGGATACTTTATAGCATATACTAAAGAGATATTAGTAGAGGATGTCGCTAGAATCTATATAAAGGAAGTATTCGCAAGATATAGAGCACCAGATAAGATTATATTAGACAGAGATCCAAGATTTATAATAGTATTTTAGGAAGTGTTTCTAGCAGAATAAAGGGTTCGCGTAGTAATATCTATAGTATATTATCCGCAGACGGACGGATAAACGGAAAGACTAAACTAGACACTAGAACAGTATCTAAGGCATTATATTAATCACGCATAAAATAATTGGGTATTATTATTACCAGTTACACAGTTTGCATATAATACAACACTATAAGAAGAAATGGGGACATTACTATTTAAGGCGAATTATGGATATAAACTAAGAACATCGTTATCGCCATATTAAGCAAAAAAGACAAGTAGCACAGCTAAGTAAAGAATGGAGATATTAATAAATCTTTATATAAACCTTAAGGAAATAGCTAAGCTAGTATAAGAACGAATAAAAAGGTACTATAATACTAAGAGATCTAAGGGACCAGATCTTAAGGAGGGAGATAAAGTATAGCTACTATACAAAAATTTCAAGAGTTAATGACTAAGTAAGAAGTTAGACCATATTAGACTAGGACCTTTTAAAATTAAGTAAAGAATTTTATTAGTTACGTATAAGTTAAACCTACTAGCCAAAATAAAGATCTACCCTATATAATATATTATAATGCTAGAGCTAGCACACGGGAATATTAAGCTACTAGTTTATAAGGAAGATATATATAGAGGATAAGAGGAAGACAAATAGCAAGTTTTAAAGATTATTAGTTATAAGGATGTAGATAACAAAACGTAGTATAAAGTAAAGTAGATAGGCTATAGTAAGACTACCTAGAAACTACTAAGCAACCTAGAGAACGCTATAGGAAAGGTACGGGAGTATTAGAAGAAAGTAGGTTAGGCAGCATTAATAAGAAAGGATTGCCAAAAAATAAGTCACCTAAGGGGGACCTAAGAGGAGAAATTGCCGAGCTACTTAGAGTTGTTTCCCTTATAGGAGGAAAGATAGTCCTTTTATTACCCAGCTTAGACAGACCCTATTAAACAAGTTTCTATTTCTTAGAACGGACCTTCTTACGCACTTTCTTAAGACAAAGAAGACAGGTAGAGGCCGATAGATAGGCTTTAAGGGCACGCTATTAAGCAGCTATAGCCTCCTACTCTGCTTTTTACGAACGACGAAGTTTATCTAAGGCGCTTAAGAGCTTACTATTAAGTTTTATAGTGGTAGATTAAACACAAGACCCTATAATAAGTTACTTAAGGAACTTAAAGACTGTTAAGAGTTATAGGACGCATATACTTAGCGTTAAAAACAAAGCAAACATCACAGAACAATTAAACGTTTGCTTTAGTACACTCTAAGCAAGATAAGGGTTGTTAAGGCAAAGGACTTGCTATTGTAATACATACTAACCCCACTTTCGCATAACGAGAATACGGAGATGACATTATCTCACTAAGTGATAGTATAGCAGCCACAGTACAAGCACGGCGTTGCGCTTATAAAAAAGAAGAAGCTTTAGGCATAATAAGTAAGGATATTAACCAGACTAATTAAACGGACATTACACCTCTAGTGAATAACTTAGAGATGTTAGGAATCTTTAAGGACAAAGATAAAGAGGAGGGAGATAGTATTACGGACGCTTTAAGTATAATATTATAACTACTTGGAGAAGAGTTGGAGGAAGCTAGTTAGTTAATATAGGCACAGTCCAGAATAGATCCGGTTAAACTATATAACAAGAAATGGTAAGCAAGTTATATAATATTATACACAGTATATAAAGTGTATAAAGGGTACGCCCGCGTATAATATATACAACACATACCTTACGTATAAGAGAGGATTTCTTAGGAGTATAGTTATATATTTAAAGGACCTTAGTCCCTACTATAGATAGTTCTCTCCTTGTAGTAAATCTTAGAATACAATTAGAGTTAATCTATTAGGCAACCACTCCACCAGTTATTATTATATTGTTGCTCTGTTCTTACCTATATACCCAGCCCAATAATAGGACCCACCGTAGTTCCTGCTACAAGGTTCCGTTATAATTCTCTTAGTGAATATCTGGGCCTTTTTATAGCTAAGGTGTTTGCGGGCTGTTATAGGTCCTATAGGTCTATCCCAATTAAAGGATATTTGTGGCTTATATCTATAGAGTAACTTAAATAGTAACATTCCTATACTATTATAAGGGAGCGTAAGCTATGCGTAGTTTATTATAGGTAGTAGTTCCAACTAGTTGTCTTAGTAGTAGTTAATAAAGGGGTAAAGTCGCTAGTTAAGGTACTGGTTTATAATCTTGGTTTAGCCGTTAGTCTAAGGGTAGAATATAGTAGAGAGCTTAATCTTAATCCTAAAGATATAGTAGAATTCGTTCTAAAAGTCTAATATAAACTAGGGTCTATAGTTAGAGATAATTAACTCGGGAGCGCTATAGATCTAGTAGATGTTATTAATATATATACAGGCCATGTCCTTTATAGTTATAGTTTTAAAGCAAGGGAGGGAAATAGCTTACTTACTTAGTTAGTTAACTACTATAAAGGCTATATTGTAGCCGTATTTGTCCTTTAGGAATAATTTAAAGTCTATTATAATATATTGCCAAGGGTGTTTAGGGACTGGTAGTGGTTGCAGCTATCCAGGAGTTCAGTTCCTAGGGGTATTTATATATTTATAAGCATAATAATTTCTAATAAATCGTTTTATATTGGACAAGAGTCCTCGCTAATAGTAATAAGGTAATAGTAGTTGGTGGGTCTTGTCTTAACTAAGGTGCGCTATAGAGACTTAACAGTAGGCTTTATAGATTAGCTCTATTTATAGGTTGTTAATATCTAGAACTATAAGCCGTTCTTAGTATAGGAGTAGTCCGTCTTCTATTTCTAAATTAGGGTTACCCCCCATAGCTTAATTACGGAGGGCTTTTAGGGATTTGGCTGTGCGGTTTGCGGTTAGGATATAATTAATTAGTCCTATTAGTTTATCTAGGGTCTTTCCTTCTATAGGTGCTACCTTATTCTATTTAGAGCTTAGTTCTTTAAGGATATGTAGGTTAAGCTATTTGGTATAGAGAAGGGTGTATGTTTGGTACTAAGCCTTTAGCTTATCTTGTGGCCCTACATTCTATTCTCTTTAGGTTAGGGTATTAGCTTTAGCATTTTGCCTACTAGGGCGGTATATAATTATAAAGAAGAATTATAAGAGTATTTTAGCCCACTAGGCCTGTTAACTGGTAAGTTGTTTTATTATTATAAAATACTTAAGGGCTTTATAATTGATATAAACCTTAATTTAGGAGTCTGTGCTTCTAAGCTCTACGCGCTACTAGGACAATAATTATACAATAGCCAACATTTCCTTATTATGCACTTTGTAGTTGCACTTAGCTAGGGCTATTATTTTTAAGAAGAACGTAATAGGGTACCATTTACCATCTAGGTGTAGCTATAAAAGGACTCCCGCTACTACCCTATTGGAGGCGTCTATTTCTAGCATTAATTTAAGGTCTAGGTTATAGTAATAAAGAATTAGGGAGGAGGCAAGTTGGTTCTTTAACTCCTTAAAGGCTTTTATACAGTTATTGTTAAAGATAAAAGACGTATTGTTCTTAGTTAGTTATATAAGAGGCTTAGCTATAACTCTGTAGTTATAGATAAACTAATAGTAGAAATTATAAAAGCTAAGAAAGGACTAGATTCCTTTTATAGTATAAAGGGGTTTCTAGTTACAGATTGCCTTAACCTTCTCTAGGTTAACTTTAATTCCTTCTATACTAATAATAAACCTAAGGTACTTTGTGTGTTTTACTCCAAATTTGCATTTTTTGATATTAACTTATAGGCCTACATTCTGTAGTCTCTCTAGGACCTTCTTAATATAAACTTGGTGCTTAAGTTCGTTATCTAAGTATATAAGAATGTTGTCTAGGTATACCATATAGAATTTGTTAAGGTAATTAAAAAGAACATTATTTATATACCATTAATAAGTGGCTGGCCTATTTATTAGTCTAAAAGGAAGGACTTTATATTTATAAGACCTGTAATAGGTGTAGAATATTGTTAGGTCTTCTAATATAGGGTCTATCCTAATTTGGTAAAAAGCTTGGCAGATATTAAGCTTAGTAAAGATTTTGGCCCGGCTTAGATATATAAGGGTTTTATTAATTAAAGGAAGAGGGTACTAATCCTTTTAAGTAATAGCATTTAGCTTCTAATAGTTAATACAGAAATAAAGGCTTTTATTAGGTTTCTTTATAAATAAAATAGGGGAAGTAAAGGGAGCCTAGCTTAGCTTAATAAACCCTTTATAAAGGTTGTTAATTAAGTACTACTTTGTTGCCTTTAGTTCCTCTATAGTTTGCTAGTAAAGGGGGCTATAGCCTAGGGAGTTATTGGTCTCTAACTAAATTTTATAATTATAGGTTTGGTAGGGGGGTAGTATATCTAAAGCTACTTTTAAGAACGCGTCTCTATAGTTTAAGAGGTAAGTAGGGAGGAGGTACTTAACTAGTTCCTTGTTAGTTTCCTCTACTAGCCCTTCTTTCCTCTTGGCGATAATCCAGTTAATTTTATATAAACTAGTAGTAAAGACTTTATTGTCCTTCTAATATATATTAAAGTAAAAACCTATAGCACTAATTGCCGTAATATTTACTATAGGGGTGTCGTGTAATAGTAGGGTTATTTATAGCCTTAGAGGCTTCTGGGGTATTAGCGTTGTTCTTACTCCTTTTAGCTCTTGTTATATCTTCTAAAGGTTATCCTTTATATTCTATTAGTATGTCCTCTTCCCTATTGGCTAGATCTTCGCAATTTGGAAGTTATCTATATTAGTGTCCGTTCTACTTCTATAAGTAGAGTCCCCCTTAACTATAGTCCTTTGGGGGAGTATCCTTGTTAATATAGAGTTCCTGCCGGCCTTATAGCGGGTATCTTCTTAGGTAAAGGCTAGGTTACAGTTCCTAATATCCTACTAGTAGGTAGGATTAGCCTTTACAGCTAATGTCTTATGGTTAGTGCAGATTTCCCTAATAAAGGAGGTTAACTTTAGTCTATTCTCCGACTAGACAAACTGTCTTTATTAAACGTTTAGCTAAATATTAAAGTAGGACATCTATTTTCGGCTGAGAATTATATTATATAACCCTAGGTCTAGGATGCAGAAGGGGATACTAAACTAGCGTTGTCCATTAATAGCGATATATAGCTTTAAAACGTAGGTAACTAGTATACTAGCTTAACTGTTATAGCCTTTTACTTAAATAGGCTTCTCTAGTTAGGTAGCATTTATATTTAAAAACTTAGCAACATTATTTATATAAGCAGTGTTTATAAAGGCAAAGCTATTTGCTCCAGTGTTAATAAGGGCAGTTATATTAACTCTATATTTATTTTAAGATACTATATATAGAACTATAAAGTGTTTTCCACCTATTAGCTGACTTAGATTAATCTCTTTAAGATTAATAGGATACCCTAGGGGGGAGTCTTTTTTTAGGGTTCTTTTTTTCCTAACTTATTAGACGTTTCTTCTTCCTCTATTTCCTTAATATTACCTATATCCTTTGGCTCTGGGCAGGATATAGTAAAGTAACTATCCTTTCCGCAATTAAAGCACGTAACTATAGTAGGGTCAATTAGGGTATTGCGATAAGCATTGGTTGAAGGTATAGTATATAGTAGGTTAGGTAAGGTTTGCGGGTAGGCAGTTACGACCACTTTTAGTATAAGGGCGGTTATAGTTTATCTTCTAATACTAGCTCCCGTTAGTATAGCGGATAGGTTATAGTCGCTACAGGGCCGCTTTAGTTAATTAGAATAAGTATTAATTTGTTTTAGTTCTGAGTCCAGCAATAAATATTAGGCTATAAGTCTTTAGTAGGTTAGTAGGTTGTTTAAGGCTACCATAATCTTCTCTTATAGTTGGACTATTAGCTTATTATATAGGTCTAAATAATAGTTCTTAGGGGGAACCTGGCCTTCGCCTACTAGGTATAAGAATTAGGTCTAGAACTTAATAAAGGATTAGTTTAATTTTATTATTAGGTAATTATAGTTATAATAGGCATCCCGTACTTTATTTAGATTAACATAGATAGTAGCCAGATGCTATATTATCTTATTAATAGATATAAACTGAACAGGTAACTCGTTCTTAAACTTGGCCTAAAGGTATTGCTAGGCGTCCCTAATAGTTTAACCAAAGAGGTAGAGCATTTTAGCTTCTTTAGAGGGGAAATAGTTATAGTTAATATAAAGCTTTCCTTGTACCTAGATTCTCTAGTTCTTAAAGGTTAGGTCTATGCCGTCTAATAATAGTAGAGGGTTAGGGAGCTTAACGGACTTTAATTACTTTATTATTATATCCGTACTCTCTAGTATATTGCATTTGGTTAAGTAAATGGGTTAACTAAGGCTTTATAAAGGGGAGGCTAGGCTGTTTTATAAGGTAGCAAGGCTTTTTAGAATCTCCTTTAGAGTCTCTTATATACTTTAGGCTTAAAGACAATTAATCTTCTAATTGGCAGCAAGAGCATAAATCTGCTTATATATACCTGTAATATTGTTATTGTCTTTAATTTCTAATCCTAACTAGATCTCATATTCCTCTTAGGTAGAGGCAGGTCTTTTAAATAAGCTTACTTTAGGTGCCATCGTTAGCTTCCTAAAGTTTATTAGAATTATATAATTTGGTTTTAATTCTAGGGTTCTTTTAGGGGTGTAGGTCAAGTACAGTCTAGCCTATAAAGTGGGATATTATTAAGGCCTTCCCAGGCAATATAGGGAGTTTTTTAATGTCTAAGTATAACGCGTTAACGCGTTGTTGCAGATAAAGGTCTTCTTTTAGGGTGGGATATTATTAAGGCCTTCCTAGGTAATATAGGGAGAGCTTAGTATAATATAATAGGCTTATACAATTGCTTCTAAACCAAAGCTTGTAGATTACTACTATACAAGAATACTAAGCTAAGGAGAAGAAGAAGAAGAAGAATCGTTTAAGGGCAGTAGGTAGATATATCGCGAAGGCCGCTAAGGCGCTAGTGGTAAGCAAGCCAATAGCGATTTTGCATGCCGGGTATGGAAAATCCTAATTGGTTAAATATGGCAGGTAACGCGCTCCAGCACCATCACAGTTGCTTCTCTATTCTTATACTATTCTATATCTAGATCCTCTACCTATATATCTTAGATATTTTATATCCAATCACTCTTAGGTAATTTATAAGCTTGACTTTCTCTAGTCACTGCAATTTTTGGATAATTATACCTAATTAATCTATCTTGATCTTTTCGCAGTAAAGCCCCTAATGGCTTTTCCTTGTTTTACAACTCTACCTTTCTACTAAGTGCGTCTGCTCTTGCGTTTTTAGTATCCTTAGTATACTAAATTTTAAAATAATACTCTATAAGTATTTCCACCTATCTAACCTATCTTCTATTTAGCTCCTTTATTATTAGGAACCCTATAAAGTTCTTATAGTCCGTTTTAACCATAAATAGTTTCTCTATGCCTTATAAGAATGCTCTCTATTTCTTAAGTACTACTACTATACCTAATAATTCCTTATTATAGATATTATAGTTTAACTCTAGTAGTGTTATTTTTTGACTATAATATGCTACTGGATGCTATTGTCACGAAGTTTAAATAGATAAGTTTATTGATGCAATAGGTTAATTAATTAATTGATCTTGACTTAATCATTAATTAATATCGATAATCTTATATTATATCTTTTTGACCTTGATCTGACGTGTCTTTAGTAACGTGTCTTCATGTATATAACTCGTGCACGTAACCCATGCCTTTAGAGAATACAGATTATCTAACACACCCCCTTAGCTTTAAGCTCTTTAAGGTTAAAGCTAGCCACCTTCTCATATCCGTTAATAAGTTAATTAAACCGTAATCTTATCTAAATCCTTCCGTCTTGCTCTAATACTGTCCCTTAGGTCCTCTAGTTGCTTCTCCTTATCTAGCTACTTCTTAATATCCACTATCCTAATCATATTAACAAAGCTTTAAAACCTCTGCTTGGGCAGGGCCTTTATAAGTCCATTGGCAATTATCTCCTTTATTACTGTTTATTAAAATCATACTTGTCTTATTGCGTATTCCTAACGTAGCTAGTGTTAATAGATATTAATATATTAGAGCTTTGTAATTAGCTTTACCGTATCTTCTATAATTAGTTAGAGCATCTACGTGTTATCACATTTAATAATTAAGGGCTCGTTTAGGCGTAATGTTATTGCTTTAAACAGCCTACTAATAAAGATAGCTTTCTTTACTATCTATAATAGGGCTAACAACTCGGCTTCTATACTTAACGTCATTACCATACCCTGCTTGTTTGCTCTCCAGGCAATCGGCCCCCTAAATAGCTTTATAATATATCCTTACGAGCTTTTTCTATCGACAGAGTTGTCCGTAAATAATGCATCACTAGTATAGATAAATAATTGCGCTTTACCTCTATCGTCTCTTCTGTTGTCTTGTCCTTTATCGCGTATTCCTTTATCTCTCCCTCTACCGTTTGTTCCTTCCTTGTCTCCTCTATAGTAGATTACTCTACTCCTCGTGCTATATAGATACTGGATTACTCTATCTACCGCTTAATAGTGCTCTTAGCTTAGGTTTTAATTAAACCTTACCAGCCATAATACTACAAAAGCAATATCCGGACGCGTTGTAGTGGCTGCATAAAGTATTAAACCCATTTTTCTCTAATATAGCATTGTAGAAGCTGCTTCTCTTAGTAGGGATATAGGACGGACTAGTAGGTCTATATTAGGGGATAGAAGTGTTAAATAGATCAATCAGTAATTAATAGGGAGGAGTTCTAATTCTGCTATAGAAGTGTCTAGAAGACGCCCTCTAAGATCTATTTTATACTAATTAGCTATCTTCTTAATATAGGCTTCCTAGGATAGCTATAGGAGCCTCTAGCTATAATTACATAGCACGTGGATTCCTAGGAACTATTTTAGCTCGCTAAGGATACTTATCTAGTATTTCTTATATAGCTCCTTAATTGCTTCTTAAGCTTTCTTCTTATCTGTCTTTTAGTAGCAGAAGACAATATTATTAATATAGAAGAAGACGACTATTCCACCTTTTAGCATAATATACGGCTCTTAAGGTACCTCTTTAAAGCCTAATTCATTTAACAAGCTCATAAGATTCTTCTACTATAACAGTAGTGATTATTATAGTCTATATAAGGCTTTTCTTAAGCGCAGTACTTTATCTTTCTTTCCTTTGTTAAACCCTAGTGGTAACTTTATATAGACAACCTTATCAAGATTATAATAGACAAATGCATTAACTGTATCTATCTGTGTCGTCTCCAGGTCGAATTTTGCGGTAATTGCCATAAGGGTTCAGAAGGTTATACTAGCTAATATAGTAGCTCTTATAGGTAGGTCTCCTAGGGCCTATTAATTTCCGCATACTACTAAGCGTGCCTTACATTTCTGGAGAAATCCATACTTGTTTATCTTATAGATAAACACCCACATTAAGCTAAGGACCTGCTGTCCCTTTGCATACTTCTTATCTATTTCTTAAAACGACCTCATTTAATAATAGGATTAGAAGTAGGCTTATTAAGCCTCTTAGAACTAATCTTAAAGAGGGTGTGTATTAAGGTCCTTAATTAACTAAGGTGGCGGAGGTAAGTTCTTCCTATATAATCTAATATTACGTATTCTGCCTAATTTCAGCTTGCTGTTGTTAAGTTGACTATTAAGGTTAAACTTCCTTCCTGCTATAAAGGCGCCTTAATAGGCTAAGGTAATCCTTTTAGTAACAAAGTCTTTAAACCTATTATTACCGGCTTTCTTAAACAAGTCTTTAACCAAGTTATTAAACACCCCCTAAGTGTAAAACCCATCTCTTACTCAGTTAATAGTGTCCTAATTAGTATCTAACTTCATAGAATACTCAACGTGAAAGGTATATAGAGATTCTTTATCTTCTTCTATTAGAGGTGGCGTATAATACACATCTTTAAGAGCTTTTATAAGCTCAAGATCTACTAACTTATTAAAGGTTCAAACTGGCTTATTAACATCGTCGTCTTCTTCCTCTTAAATTGACGGTTTAAATATTTCTTTATCGTCTTCCAAAAGGACCTTATTCTTGGTCAGGGTATTAGGGAGTTAAATCTTCTCAATTAGCGTGTCTAATTCAGCGTATAGGTCCTTTAAAATGTCCATTCGCTTGCCATCAAAAAGCATCTTTTTATCAAAGATAACGTCCCTAGTAGAGATAATAATACCTTTATATAGGATCCAGATCCTGTAGATATTAGTAGAGTTATAGCCAATAAGGTAGCTAATATGGGCTCACAGATCTAGCTTGCTTAGCCTTTTCTTCTTTAGCTAGGCATCTAACGTTATCGCGTACGCCCTACAGCCATAGGCTTTTAGGTGCGCTAGTTACGGCTTTCTTAACCTATTAGCTAGGAAGGTATAGAACCTCTTATATAGCGATTTCCAATCATTGCTTTCCCGTGGCGTTTAATCTCAAAGGTAGACTATATAGTTAACTATCTCGTTCCATAGGTTATATAGTAGATTAGCAGCAATTCTTATTACTTATACTCTCTCAATAATCACACCCCCTAAGCGTTCAGCGGTACCGTTCTAAGCTTAAGTATATAGCGCCAAAGGCTTAAATATAATCCCTTATATCCATAGCCATTTAAGGGTTTTCCTTCTCCCTAGCTTATTGTCTAATCTAATAGTGTTAACTTTAAGGTTATACCTTAGACAAATCCATTAGATAAAATCTTTAAGCACTTATAGTATCTCCTTCTCTTTACTATATGTTATTATAAAATACGGGAAGGTTCTTCCTAAGAAAGTGTTATAGATAAACATAACTTATACAAATCCAGTATACGCTTCCTTAAGGTTAGTCTAGTTAATATAAAGGTTAAGATAAGGTTTATTAATATTTTATTTTAAAAACCTTTATAAGACCTAACGCTTAATTTTAGCAAGACTATAGTATTAATATTCTATTATCTTAGGGCCTTAAAGCTTAACTCCTAGGGCGTTAATACCTAAATAATAAAGGCTTATAGGTCCTGGATGACCTAGATACAGATGCCATAGTTATATATTACCTTTCGCATTTAGGCGAATGTCTTTTAACAATACTCTGCGCTTCCGTTGGCGGCGTAGCAGTCGGCTTATATTAAACACTAATAGACTTTCTAGTTGGATGTATTTAATAGTCTATTATCCATAACGTTCTTCCATTTAATATAGGATTATATTGTCCTTCCGAACTAGAAGATTATTGTTTCCTTTATTATCCTAGAAGTACCCTCACTTTTAAAGTAGATAGAACAACACTAGATTTATATTAAAGTCCATACAAAAGGCAATATCCTTAAGATATAGGATTCCCTTACTCTTGTCTAGTTTTATAACTTAGATAGTAACATCGCTGTAACCTAGTATAGGCACTTCTAAGCTGCCAGCGGTGACGTATTTATATCTTAGAGCTTTTCTAAAGTTATAAAAACAAGAGAGATTATTAAAGATATATAGAGTGGTTCCTAAGTTAAGAATAGTTAATAGCTTTAGTGGATGGATTTAACCTATGTAATACAATTCTAGGAATATCGCATTAGCTTCTCCTTTAATCTTAACTTCCTAGCTCTTGTCCTATTATTATTAAGCCTTATCTTCCTATTTTTTAAATCTAATCTTTATAACTTAGTCAGCAAGATTCTTATTCTTTTCTACCTTCTTTAACACCCTTTTAATGCGAGCATCTTTAATTATAACTCCTTCGGGTCTCTTATCTTTAAATAAATACTAATAGTCTTAAAGGGAATGTCCTCGTTTCTTACACGCTAAGTACACAGGTAGTAGCTTCTTATAGGACGTCTCCTTATCTACCAGTAACCCGGCTCTCTTTAAGCGTCTAGTATATGCTAAGGTTCCTTTCCCTAGACCTTTAGTAGTATTAGAGTAATCTATTATAGCTTGCTCTATAAAGTCTGTATTAAAGGTACTTTCTCTTATAGTAGTATTAGCTTTCTTTAAGGGTATTCTAAGTCCTTCTTATAGCTCCTTTGCTACTCTACGGTATTTGGAAGATCTCAACTTCTAAGGGTTATTTAACTCAGTAGTATACTTCACACAGTAGGCGTTACTAAATGGTTAAATAACTTCTACCAAATCTTGTAGCCAGATTCTATTGGACATTTAAGGGATCTTATACTTCTTTTCTAGGGATATTGCGTGTTCCTATTAATCTAGCTACTGGTTTAATTTTAATAACTGTTTAAACCCCTTAAGGGCTTCTATATACTAATATTATACCTTCTTTCTAACAAACGATAAGGTAGGTTCTATGTTCTCCTTTAGCCAAGATAGCCATTCTTTAACTATTAAGGAAGGGTTAAGCAGTAGCTTCTTCTAAATTAATACTATAAACGTAATCTAGGTGCGGATCTATTAAAGACAATCTTCCTATCTAAGGAAATACTTTATGTCCTAGTTGTAGTATCATCTACTATTCTTATACGCTTTCTATTAATTTGTTAAGAGCTATATATATAAGGTTACATTCTTATTAAAATCTATAACCTTTAGAAGAGGTAGTTTTTTAAATAGACCTTCTTAAGGTGCTTCTATAGCTGGGTTAATATAGGCCCAAATTTACTAATCTATAAGGGCTTGTAGTTGCCAGATCTATTACTCCCAGTCTTCTAGTTTATTAAGGATGATTATAGTCAATAAACTCAATGTCAGTGGAGTCATTTTAACTGATAGGCAAAGGAGGATTTGAGATGGTATTTTTGTCATTAGGATCGTCCTTGTCATTAGGGTCGTCCTATAACAATTAAGGTAGGATTTTTTATGGAATCTCGTGGAATCTCGTAGAATCTCGTGGAAGGTCGTGGAAGGTTTATATTAGAATCGTCCTGCAACACTTGAGGTAGGATTTCTGTCAGAGTCTGTATCCTGACGATAAGGTGTCAGAGTCTGACGATGAGGTAGAATTTCTTCAAACAATTAAGTAATAGCTGAATAGCTTCTTAAGTCGGCGGACCGGGCTTATAACTGTCACGAAGTTCAAATAGATAAGTTCATTGATGCAATGGGTTGATTGATTGATTGATCTTAACTTGATCGTTGATTGATGTCGATGATCTTGTATCGTGTCTTTTTGACCTTGATCTGACGTGTCTTCAGTGACGTGTCTTCATGCACGTGACTCGTGCACGTGACCCACGCCTTTAGAGAATACAGATTATCTGACAGCTATGCGTCCTAATGCTTCTATAGTAAGCATACTCCTAGTATAAAGTCTAATATATCTGTCTTAACAACCGTTTCTAACTTTAGTTAGTAGATCTTAAGGATTGATTCCTAGGTAAACAACTCCTTAAGTTCTTTAAATAGTTTTCTTTATTCTTTTACTTAAACCCATAGTTCCTCTTTCTTTGTTAGCCTTATAAATGGCTTAATACTTTTTAACTACTATGCTATAAACCTCCTATAGTAATTGCAAAACCCTAAGAATAATCTTAACTGTATAACGTTCTCTAGTTCTTACCAGTTTACTATAGCTTTAACTTTCTTTAGGTCCATACTAATCTTTCCTAATTTAATAATAAATCCTACAAAATTAGTTTTTCTTATAAAGAACTCCCATTTCTTAATTGCTACTAGCATTTGTTCTTCTTATAGTCTCTTTAAAACCCACTTAATATATTCTCTATATTCTTCCTTATTTTCTAAGTAGATAATAATGTTATTAAGGTATACTATAACAAACTTATTAAGGTGTTCTCCTAACACACTATTAATTCGTTTTTAGAACATTACTAGTGCGTTTATAAGCCTAAATTGCATAACTAGTGGTTTGTATAGTCCTTCCTTTAACCTAAAGGCTGCCTTCTACTTATTACCTCCCTTAATCCTAATCTGATAGTACGCCCACCTTAAATCTATTTTCGTGAAGATTTGCGCATTACCTATCCTATCTTAGATTTTGCTAATTAAGGGTAAAGGATACCTATCCTTTCTAGTAATGCTATTTAACTATCTATAGTCTATACATATCCTAAGTTTTCCGTTTTTCTTTAGGATAAACAATATTGGATATCCCGCTAACAATTATAACAGTCTAATATATCCCTTTTATAAGTTCTCCTGAATAAACTCCTTAAGCGTTACTAACTCGGTTTTAGTAAGCTTATAAATTAGAAAGAACTTTAGACTTATTTTTGGTTCCAATTTTATCTTATAGTCCCATACTATATACTTTAACAGCTTTTCACTTTCTAGTAACCATAACTTTTTACCATACTTATGGTATCTCTTTAGTATATAACTTAAGCTTCACTTAGTCTCTTTATATATTGCTCCGACCTAGTACTATACCAACTTAGTTTACTATCGCACTTTACGTTATTAAGTATCCCTAATATTAACTTAACCTATAACCCAATCGATCTTTAGATTGTATTTCTATAACTAAAGCATCCCTAATATTGCCTCGTCCTTTCCCAACAGTAGGATATTAAAAGATATCTTAACCTGTCTTCCTTTAATATTTAACTAAATAGGTCCTATTTTAAGATTAATAATGCCTCCTCTATAGGCTATCTAATCTCCTAAAATTGTTATAAGTGGATATAGGTATTCCTTCTATCTGTATAGTAACTCTATTTTTTTTACTACTACTGGTAATATATGGTTCCTTATTACTCCACTATCTATTAATGCTTCGAACTGCTAATCTTACCACTTGACTTATAAATTTAGGTATTAACCTTAAATTCCCTTAAGGGTCTAAGGTTCTACTACTAGTTCCCTCTAGTCCCATAGGCCTCCCCTTTTCCTAACTATTAGCTACTAGATCCTGTTTATACTTAGTCCTCTTTAGGCCAATACTTAGTTCTTTTCTTTTCCTCTATATGCTATAGACAAGTATTCTCTAGGTACTCCTACTACTATTATCCATCTAGGTATTCTTCCGTAAGGAATCTTCCTGGTTAAAGTATTAAGTCCCCTTAGCTTTGCACTTCTACTAGGTGCCATCTATATATATACTTGGCGTCTTTAAACTGCCTTTCCTTAGGTGCCTAATATATCCTTACTAAGTACTTCCAATTTTTGTCTTTTGGTGCTCTATATATATTGCACATATTATCTATATAAGCTATCCACAATAGTATATAATGCGCTAGGTGCTTTAGGTCAACTCTTGGCTTATCTTCGTCCCTAAGTTTAAACCTATATTATGTTAATCTAACCTCTAGTATCTCTATTGCGATTACTAAAACTTATTACTTACTTCTCCAGTCTCTGGATTCTTCTAGGTTCCTTAACATCATAATTAACGCTCCTTTAATGTAATTTATGCGTTTCTCCATAATGGGTTAGTCTTAGACAACTTTTTTATCCAGCCATATATAGAAATTTTCCTATTTATCGTTATATCGTTGCCTATACTACTTTCCATACAATTAGTTTAGTGTGTATAGTCTATCTGTTAGAAAGTACCTTGTCATCACTATGTTGTAACATTCTTTAGTATGTCTTTCCTTAAACCTAGTTAAAATCCCTAAATCCTCTTCTTATTCCAGTTTATTTAGCCATTTTACTCTAGGCGTCCCTGCCTTAGGCCTATTAGTAACTCTTTATATAGGTGCTCTGTCCCTTATATAACCTAGTATACTAAATCTCTTATCTAGTTTCTGTTCTTGCTATGCAATAATTCTTGACCTAAACTTATCTATAGTTTCTTATTTTCTGTGTCTTACAGCTAGATCTTTAAAGCCCTCTTGCTTCTTTATCCTGGTATTAACTTTTTAATCTTTAAGCTAAACACTGCGTTTACTTAAAATAGACGTTCTTACTTATTCCCCAAACTTGTAGTTCTTAAACTTACGTCCTATACTTATTTATTTGCCTTTAAACTAAGCCTTTGCTCTTTCCTATTAGTTTTTATTTATTATAGGTGCTTAAGCCTTCCTTATCACTTCTTATAAATCTTAGGTGTGTTTTATCTCATCTTAAGAGTCTTAAGCGTCTTTTATCTTGTTATAAGAATCTTAAGCCTATAGCCTTTTGCCTTTATTAAGTAATAAGCTGGCACTAGCAGTTATCTACTTGCCTAGTTTCTTCTAAACATTACTCCTTTCGTCTTATAAAGTGATAGATGTTATATCTAATAGTGTTATTATATCCATTATTAATCCTTATTCTATAGAGGTTTTAATCTCTGCTTCTATTACGTTATTAAGGTTTAAGTGCTCCTAGTTAGCCTCCTTTTCCTCTTTATTACTATTAATTAATAAGTACTCTAACTACATTATTATTATTACTAATCTTTATCTACACATTATTGTGACATTTTAATCTAGCTTATAGAGTTAATCCTATTCTTTATCTAACTCTCTAGTTCCTTTAAGTTCTCTTAACTCTAGCTCTTATAGCTAATAGCTTGCGCCATACTTAGCGTCCTTATAAATTTAGCATGCGTTATTATAACAAAATGTAAAGTATTTAATTAAACACTCCTTAGTCCCGCACAATGCTCCTACATTTACGTTATTATACTCTAACAATCTTGTGCCCTTTACTACGTGGTTACTCTAACCACCTCTACAATCTCTAGTAAAATAACCTTTTTTTCTACAATTTATATAAGCTCCGTTTTTAAACCATTTTTTTTATTATAGAGTCCGCCTAAACATCTTCTACTACTAAGATCCCTGGTTTAGCCTCTACTCCTAGGTCCTATAATTACTTAATCCTTAACCTCTAGGTTTCCATAGTTTCTTTATCCATCTCTTAGATTCTTTAGTACTGCTTAGGTCTATTAGCTCTACGCCGTTCTATGGTTTTTAACTCTATATCTGTTATTGCGTACTTTGCGCCTTATATAACTATAGAACTCTATCTTGCCCTTTTTTAGCTTGTTCCCTTTAATAGATCCTATTATTAATCTTTATCACTTAATCTATTAAATCTCTTAGAGTATCCGCATCTTCTATTAGGATAATTGCGTCCTAGACTTTAGCCTTAAGTCCTTATTTATACTGTGCTATAAGCGCCCTATTATTTCACTTAACCTATATTACAAGTGTCTGAAACTATATTATGTACTCAATTACTAAAGTTCGTTGTACTAGGTTCTAAAGTTTACGTTCCGCTATAGTTAATGCCTTTAGATCCCTAAACATCTATATTAACCTTTCCGCGAACCTATTCTAACTAGTAAACATATACCGTACATCCTAGTTAGCAGTTATTATTCCGTTTACTTGTATTTTAGTAAGGTAAGGTTTAAACCACTTAAGTGCTCTTCCTGTTAAGAAAAATCCTGCGTATACCACTTAGTTTATAGGTATTGCCAACTTTACTCCCTCTTATATAACCTTAAAGTATATTTGCGTAAGGAACCCTTTAAGTTTTAACCTTTTCCCTAAGAACTGTTTAATTAAGGGTAACTTAACCTTTACTGCTCCAATACTGTTAATATGTTCTTTAAGTATCTTATTATTGTCCAACAATTAGTTAACTATCTTTTATAACTGTCCTTGCGTAACTATTTATAAGTTAGTATCTACTATACTAGTGTCTCTTAACCCTAAGGTCATTGCGGCCGTAGTTATAACTAGTACTTTTGGTAGTATGTTGTTCAACTCCTTATATTTTAATACTGTAACCTTAGTAGTAAATGTGTAACGGAGCCTTATAGGAGTACTATAGTGGACTTGTTAATAGGCTGGGTATATAAGTATAAATAATAAGTTAATAATATAATAACAACTAGTAGAGTAGTTGCCTAACAGATTAACTCTAATTATATTCTAAGATTTACTATAAAGAGAGAACTATCTAGGTAAGGACTGTGGTCCTTTAAATATATAACCATACGCCTAAGAAATCCCTTCGCTCCGTAAGGTATATGTGCTCTATATACTCTATCCTATAGATTACACAGATTATACAGATTACACAGATCATATTACGTGACCTTGGCTACTATTCCTTATTACATGGTTCCACTAGATCTATCTTAGACTATACCTATATTAACCAACTAGCTTCTGCCAACTCTTCTCCAAGTAGTTATAACATCGTACTTAAGCTGTCCGTAACAAGTATAGCGATTAAAAGAATATACAATATTACGCTTATATAAGAAAAGACGGGTTCCTATATTTTAAAGAACTAGATAGTTAAGCATTAAAGGTAAATAGTGGCCACGTTTATAGCGTATAAGATTTAGCATTTTAAGATATATATTATATCTTAAATTTTAATTACTTTATATTGCCTCCAGGTTATGCTCTCGCAGCTTTTTCGGCTGCTTATAAATTATTAGATTACTATAAGAGCTATACTTTATATGGCTAATACCGCGCCAACGCTAGCAGGGAGGGTAGCTGGCCCGCTTATATTACCCCCTTGTAGGGTTCGACAAGGGTATATTCCAAATCCGGCCGCCATATCCTCGCGAACACGTCCACTATCTACGGCCACTCGTAGCAAAACCTGCCTATTTGACGGTAACTTTAGACAATGAAGCTATTTATACTCAACTAAATCAAATTAATCATTTACTCCTACGTGCTATTTAGTATATTGGCGTTGGTCTTTCTACTTAACGCCTTATAAGGCTTTAATTTTGGCTCCTTTGGCCTTATTTTAGCCTCTTTCTCCTCCGCCTCCTCTATAGCTTACTTAATCGAATCTATTTTATAAACTTTATATTTAGATCTATAGCTACTTATCTATAATTTTTTAGGCCCTTAAGGTCCTTAAGTTATAAATGTAAGCTGTCCTCTGCAATGGTACAATTCGTCCTATAGTTATCGATAAGATCCAGTCTAATAGAACCAATCGGATTAAGTCGGATACTTAATTGTTATTTCGCTAGTGCACGAATTACTTGCTAGTAGGACGCTACCATTGCATGGGATATATTTAAGCGTCTTTATATATAACCCCTATAGTAAGTTGCTTAAGTTATTGACTTACTTCCTATAAAAGTAATAAAGTCTTTTAATTAAGTATATACTCGTTATAATGGCCTTAAATTATTTAATATATATCGTAAGGTTTCTTTAGGGTAGCTATAATATCAAGCTAATTACTATTCGCTTACTTAAGATTTAAAGCCTTATTTTTAACCTACGAAGATTTAAGGCCCTTACGCGGATTCTATAGATAAATACTAAAAATATACTACCTAAATTTTAATTGCTTTTACTATAAGGCCTTCCTTTTAGGCCTCATAGTAATACTTAATAAGGTAGTCATAACGAAGCCCTGTAGTAGATACTACGGTGGACTTGTTAATGGGCTGGGTATATAGGTAAACACAACAACAAGTTCGTCATGGCAAGATACCCGAGGCCTGTGGATTCGATCCCGCTCGGCTGACTCGGGGACAGCCTTTGGCGGTCGCACGACCGAAGCGCGAGTCGTGCCTCAGGCGCCCTGCTGGGTCCAATATATTTAGCGTGGCATGCCCCTGAGGCACGGCATCGCGACCGTAGCCTGGCCTGATCCGCGCTCCTGAGCCTTCGGGACAGTGGCTATTGGGAGGGAGGCAGTGTCAGGTGACGAAGTCACAGCTGTGCCTGGCATCTTGCCAGTCATTCGCTTGCCTTTTATGGGTTTGTGCGATGGCTGAGTGGTGCGGAGCTTGTCACGTCACACTTATTAAGATATAAGTTTAGAGCTTCATCTAGTAAGTTGAGTAATACGATAATTATCTTATTACTTAGTATATATCCTGACTTATATTTACAACTAAGCCTTATCTTATTACTTAGTATATCCTGACTTATATTTATAACTAAGCCTTATCTTTTATGCAGCCTTATCTTCTTCTAAATGCGTTAAATTGCCTTAGAAGAGTATTGGCTTAATAGGCGTACAAGGGGATAACATGAACGGGTCAGACGGCCCTCCCTGCTGGTATGTTATCAAAATAAGCGAACCTTTGCCAAATGGTTGGGCTGTATTATTCTGCTAGCATACTAGCAGGGAAGGCCGTCTGACCCGTTCGTGTTACCCCCTTATATACACGCTTACTGGCGCCGGCTGCGAGAAGGATTTCAATAAAGGCGTGCTGTTAGTTGCCTATATGTAGAGCCATATAGAGGAAGGCAATGGGGTAAAACACCGACATCTGGAGGCAATATCACGACTTTTGGTGAGAGAGAAGTTCAGAATAGCTTCAAATCCGAGCTCCGAATTCGATGTGGGCAGTGGCTCTAGTCACGTACTACACCCCTTCTTGCTAGCTCTACATACTAGTTTAGCTGCAGACGTAGCGAAATTAGGTGTGCGTCGTGCGCACACAGGAGGGGGACACTGGAGCCTGTACAGACTGTAACTGCTCGGGAATAGGGATCTTGTTAGAAAGCAAATTATCGTATGTTTAAGCCGCTCGAACAGCGCTAAGGCTTTTTGAGAATCCAGCTACTGTCTAAGTACGGAGTATTCCTGCCACAGACTGATTATTGGTATGATACCACAAAGCCCCTAAGTTCCACTAGACTGCATAGCGTCGCCGTAGAGTGTTTTATCGGGAGTCTGTACTTATTCCAACCTTTCCCCAAATGAGAGAGAAAACCATACCTGCTACTCCCGAAGTCACCCACCTGTTCAAGAAACTCCACGCCTTCCACCATGAAGCTCATATTCGTCACAACCCTCTATTCCCTGGCGGTCTTTACCCAGCTGTCCCTCGCCCAAGATAACTCTGAGCTCTTCTCGCAATATATCGGGGCCCCGACAGCATCCGCTGCGTTTGATGGGCCAAGCGCGGCATATCAATCATCTTTTTTCACCATCTGCACAAACTACATCCACGGCTTGCCGAACCCAGTCCTCGCCACGAGCGCTGATCCCCAACTAGAACAAATGCAAGTTGACGGTGTTTGCGAGTTCTGCACCAGCCTCTCGCAATCCAGAGTCGATTCATGTTGTGCTGTTGCTTCGTCGGTGAATTGCTTTGAGCAATTCGCAGCTCAGAAAACTCCTGCAACAAACCCAGCGACCGCCACAACAAATAAGGCGACTGCCACCGGGGTGGCAAACACAGCTGCTGCTACCACAAAAGGTTCCAGTGGTAACAAAGTTGATGTGGTAAGTTCAAAAAAGGCTGTTTCTTCAAAGGTAGTCTTAAGAATGCTAATGTGGATTTTAACTTCAGGCTGATATTGCTAGACCTATTCTGGCTATGTTTGGCTTTGTTGGATGGGCGTTGTTGTAACCATCATTCTGCACCATATCTGTGAAGGAAAAACAACTGATGCGAAATTTCAATACTGCGGCTAGAGCAGCTTTCTTATGAATTCGGTCAAAATTATGCTCTTTCTGCATGTTGATTTTTGCGCTTAATGGGAAGACGTGTGACCGGCCTGATGACGAAAGCATCAATTGTGTTATCTTAGAGAAGATAAGCTAGTAAAGAGAGAAGAAGATATCTATAATCGTCCGAAGCATGAAGTTTTGATGAGGCCACATGATGCTAAAAAGGGGCGTCGCCTGAGCAACGATTAGGCTTACAACTGTGGCACTCCAGCGGAGTCCTGCGTCTTCAGGGCTGGACCTGCGTAGAAGGATTTTGGAAGCTTTTGAATTCGCGTTAATACTGTAATGCAGTGTATCATAGCCACAGGAAGTCTTGGGCTCTGTCCAGGTGGTATTAGGACTGCAGGAAAGTGTAGACCGGCTGGGCGAGCCTCCTGAACTGTGCGACTCCTGGTTTCCATGGCGTTGTTGACGGAATCATGTTCTAATTTGATAACAGCCTCTTGAAGCCTTTCTCGGAACACTTTGTCAACCTGTGACTATCTTGTATTTTAGCAGCACATATGAGGCTGAATGCGCTCGGTTTTATCGTTTCAATACACTAAGATGCCTATTGCTCATACTAATCCGTCTCGACTTCGCCCATCCTTTGAGCTCGGTGAAAAGAGTTTCTCACTTTCTGGCCGTCCGACTGCACTGGCAAACAACACTGGATGAAGCGGTACAGGGCTAGGGAGATCGCGGCGCAGACGCGATCTGAAGTGCCATAAAACAGAGCTGGCAAGGTCTGGTACGGGTAACCAGCCCTACCTACGTGTGTAACTCTACCGCCAGCAGCGGCAACACCTGCGGCAGCATGTGGTAAGGATTCCAAAACTCTGGCTTGAGTGAATTGTCCGGCTGACACAAGCCCTTAGCGAGAACAAAGAGGAATAGATTCTCTGCTTTCCGATACTAGCAAATAGTCCTATAGGCTAGATTTCTTAACAGAGGGGTAACCGGCCCCTAGCAGTCCCCTCTTTCTTCGCCGATTAGGAATAACTTTCCGTTGAGCTGCTTTGTACCGTTTGTTCCAACACTAATGCTCAGCGCTAGTGCAGTCACCTCGATTATCCTCTACCACGGCAAGCCCGATCAGACAGCCCCTTGCGACAACATCTTTGTGATCCGATAGCAGAATCTCCCGTGGACCAAACTCAAGATCATTGGCCAGGTTCAAGCTGTGTGGATGATAGGTCCAGAGAATGGCCAATCTGCCGTCCGTAAACGTCTCTGTGACCTTAGCGATGGCGGGACGATCTTCATCTTCATAATCCTCGCAGTTCACGATCACGTAGTCCCCAACACAGACCTCCCTATCGTCACCTACGACAAGTCAGCTCGGAGGGTTAAAACTTTACTGCAAGCGATTGCTTGCGCTAATGTAATGCGATGACCATTATCGCTTCTTTTCGCTTTGGCAGAAAGTATGTCATCCTGTATAGCGCAAAGCTGATCCGATTCTGACCTTGTTGGAAGGGTGCTGGCAGATTTTGCACCTCTGCGCAAAGGTTGAGCTAAGCTTCGGGTTTAAGCGAAGCATCGGCATACCCGTTTGGCCTGTGCTACAGGGTTATGTACGGCCAGCTTCACCCCCCCCCTTTTAGCGAGCGCTATGAGATTTCAAATTCGGTACAGGCATTTAATTTCGCTAGATTGCCACCAACCGTACATAGTAATCGAAGCGAAGCCATGTGCCTGCACGTAAGGATCATGCTGGTTGCTTAGGGTAATCAAATTAAAGCTATTCAGAACTTGCCTAGCTTACCAAAGTCTCCATATTAACCTAAAATCATATTATAAAATCATTAATTTGCTTTTAATATAAATCCTCCTTTAAAACGCGTAGCAGCCTAATCAATAGGTATATCTCCTCGCCCTTAACGAAATCAATAAAGCCTTATTCCTCCCTCCTTATTATATACGCCTCTGCCTTTATAGAGCTCTTACTAGGGTGCCTTATAACAGCTACTAAGATCTAGGTACAACGCTACTTAGCCAGACTTTACATTAGAGGAGCTTAAGGAGATGGAAAACAATCTAGAAGCTATAGATAAGGACAATAAGAAAGATATAAAGGCTTGGCTTAACTATATATAGAGTTAACAGACTTCTTATACACAAAGCCAACAGGCTTCTTAAAGTCAGATTAGCCGATTAACTCAATTAAGGCCGTATAAGTCGCCGTATTTAACACAAGATCCTACCTACCCACAATTAAATATATCAACACCACAATATCAAGCTATAGCCTCTCGGGCAGCTACTTAAGCTCCTTTAGCTTCTTGGGCTCCTCTACAAAATACAATTAAAGATAAAGAAAAAACAACTCCACTACCTTGCCTATACGTAGAGAGTAAGATTAATAATATAGAAAGAGCTAGCAGCGGCGTATTTATTACTTATAATTATAATATATTAATTTAATATCTAAAAGAGCCAGTGTTTATAGAAACTCTTATTAATGCAAGCCTTTAATATTATAATCTTTAGCGACTTTAAGTCTTTCCTATTTATAAGAGGAAGCTACATTGTTAAGAGTAAGGTATTTACATTAAGCTCCAGCCAATTAAGGCAAAGGTTAACACTTAGCATATTACATCAGAAAAAAATTTACCAGCATTTTTACAGCATTTGGCAGCATTTAGCGGCCAAATGCACATTTCGCGCATTGCAACGTATAGCGTATAGTATCGACTAAGGAGCGGCATACTACCACATTTAACAGAAACCAATAACACGGTATAGCTAATTGCGCATTTGCAGCTACCCAGTCAAGTAGTGCCTTTATTCTATTAAGCTTTTTTTGCACTTAATACGCAATTAACGTATAATGCCCTCCTTGCGCATTCTATATATCTTACTTACTTTAAGTAATAGATAAGCGTTGCTCTTCCCACACACTTAATAGTATTTGCTTGGTCTACGCGGTTAGTAGTATTTACCCATTCCGCGCAATTAGTATACTTTACTCACTTTAAGCAATAGATAAGTGTTGCTCTTCCTATACAGTTGTTATTAAGTGTTTATCCCACGCACTTAATAGTATTTATTTAGTCTACGCGGTTAGTAATATTTACCCATTCTATATAATTAGTATACTTTGCTCAGTCTGCGCAGTTAGTACCCTTTACTTATTCTACACACCTAGCACACACTATATAAAGAACACATTTTAACCTAATAGTAGTATAGTATAACCTTAATACGCCTAATAACGCCCTTTAGTTAACCTACTATTTTAAGTTTAATATTTACATTAGTTCCGCCGTAATAGTAGCACTACACTACTAAACCCCTAATTGTCTTTATTCTCGCTATTATTTTCCCTATTAATTCCACTGCCTTCTCTATTCTCATCCTCTTCATCGCTGTCGTTTTCCCTATCTATTCCGCTGCCTTCTCTACTCTTATCCTCTTTGTTAGCAAGTTCTAGTATCACCCATCCATCTCCACTCTATAGGCGGGCCTTTATATCCTCTAGTACAGCACTATCCGTAATATCTATAACCTTAGACTCGCCGGCAAATATATACCGCAAAATGCGGTAATCAATTTCTATTTCCTGTTCATTATCACCTTGAATTTGTTTAAGGAGCGCTTTAATAGCATTAATATTATAGTTATATGGCATTAAAATCATCTTATTAGTATACTGCGAGAAGGAGACCTCATATATAGTTTCGGGGCTTATTCTTGGCAACAAATACGCTAGGCTACCGTTATCCTATTATATTATCTTTATTAGCCCGCGTACAACAATTAAAATAGCAGGATATTGTAAAATAGGAAATAGCAGTAAAGTGCTACAGCATATAGCGAGTATCGCAATATAACATTACAACGCGATCAATATAATATTATATATTTACACTTATAGTATGCGGTCATTAAGTAAACCTATTATCATACTTAGGATCCAGTTCCTCTAGATCTTCTATAGTATTCTTAAAAGGATTGCTAATTGCCTACTAAGTCTATAGCATCTTATCTCTAGTTATATTCCGCATCTTATTAACTTATTATAAAAGTAGCCTATATAGCCTTTTATTACGCTTGGGTTAATAGCTCTTCCAGGTATTCTATAATTGCTCCCAACTATCTATAATACGCTTTAGTAAGTATAGTAAAAGGCTTCCTATAGTTTTACCTATAACTATAGCGTTAGCTTTAAACTTATAAATAATTTATATTCCGCTTCTATAGTCCTTAAGCGCATATCAAATCGCTACGCATATAAGCCATATCATATTGGCTATAATAGGCGAGAATAGGTTAGCACTATTCTTATTAAGGGCAAGTGACCTTAGCCCAGTATTAAAGAACACGCGCTTAATATAGCATATAATAATTAGCGCCCTAAATCTTATCTCTCCATCCTAGCCTTAGTTAGTTAGGTATAGTAAAAGGTAAAGTACTAACCAGGCCACTAAGTATAAAGCAATTATCCTTAAGTAGTTCCTCTACTTCCTTTGCCATAACCTTAGTATCTAATTTAAGGCAGTTATAGCTCCTAGCAACAGTATCGCGTATTATATTCATTATAGCACACCAAAACACGCTAAGTTAGTTATATAGCTGGAAAACTAGTTAGCATAGTGCTACTAAATCCAAGAACTGCAAACCTTGCGTGCTGCCGGCCCTAGTGGCATACTTAATACTCCATTTATTGGGCCTTTATAACGGTCTATAATAGTAATCGCCTCTTTCCATATCTACTTTATTAGTGTGTTCAAACCGCTTATATTTATTTCCAGCTAGGGAGAGAGATAGAGCTCTTTAGGTATAGAGCCTATTATTATATATATAACAAAACGTGTCTAAGCAATACTATATATCTTTATATCAACCAGGCTAAGTGGCTGCTTTATACATCATCTAAAGTTATCCTATAGCGGTTGTTTATCTAAGTAACGCATACGTTTCTTTTAAGTGTAGGTTTTAAATATCCTAGGGTCGCTTAGGGTTTACAAGCTTTTATCTAACAAGAACAAAACTATCCGTTAGGATAACGTTATTAAAATTAATAATAATAGGTTATACTATAGTACATAATAGTATTAATAACAGCCTTACCTTTTAACGGGGACAATTATAGTATAGAGCTTAATATTATCCCCTTTAAGATCCAGATTATCTTAGAAGCTACTACTTAACTTATAGCATCTTTATTTACTTTTTTATGGGATAGGTAGAGAATAAGTATATTAGTCTAGTAGAACTGTTTAGCTTTTATATATACCTTACTTCCCTAGGAGACGCTAAATAGTCTAGAGTCTTATACCTAATATGCTTTAAACAACAACCCATTTAACTTTTATAGTATAAATTAGGGTTTTCTTGCCAAGTATAAATAGAAAAGAGCCTTAACTAACTTATAATAATAAGTTAGGAGGGCAGCCTAACTATTTATTAGGCTTTATAATAGGGCGATTAGATTACCTTACCATAGCATAAGGTTCTACTTTATATAATATTTTTTCTATACCGCGCAAAAGCCTAGTTCCTTATAATATTTACCTACTTTTAAGGTAGAAGGTATAGTATATAGGATATAAAGGGTAGCTAACGCGTAGAGGGTAATATATAGTAGTGTTATATTCTAGTTTATTATAGTTACAGCAATCTACCCCTTTATTATAATCTAGCGCCGCTAATTATAACTTGCCGCTATTTTAGCTAAGTTGTATTTATTTACCGCCTAGTACAAGCCTGTTTCCTTATATATACATTAACCTATGCCCTATTTATTCGCTCGAAGTCTTTATTATATATAGTATTATATATATCCCAATCGCTGTAGTTATTTATAAAGAAATAGTCTATAACATTAATATCCGTTGGCACGAGTGAGATGGGCCTTATAATATGGTTAATATTATATATCTAGAGGGCATCTAGCGTGCGTCTCATCCTACTACTAGATGGCTTTATACTCTACACTCTAAGCATTTTAGTTCTTGCGTTAATTTTACCACTATTATAAACTTAGAGGGTCTCTACTAACGCACTAGCGTATTTTAGGTATTTGCCCTCTCTATCTAATCGCCTAGTATCCTAGATTATAAGTAGCAGACAAAGCCTCCCAACTTTATTGCTATAGAGGCTGTTGTTTGCCTACTCATATTCTTATACTATTATAGCATTATAGCGGGGGGCTCCAGTGTCAGCCTATAATAGGGTATATTAAGCAAATACCTTATTAAGCTTATTAGTATTAGTAGTGTCCTTCCCAAAGCAAATATAGCATATAACGCTATAATAGATGCTTAGGGGCATCTTTAATACCCAATTATTATTGGCCTCTAGTTGGTTAACGTCCTAGTCTATTTACCAGATTCTATTAATCTGCTTATAGCATTCCCTTATAAAGGGGGCCAGTTTAGATATAAGGTTAGTAATCTCTATCCAGCGCTATACCTCCTTAACCATACACTAGATAGATATGTTAATTCTTTAGTCTTAAAGTATCTAAGCTATATAGTTATTAAAGTTCCATATATACAAGCAATATGCGTATATATTAACTATAGGACCTAGTTATATTGTCTATATTACGCTTATTAGGTCTACCGTGTCAATTATATTAGTTAACGCCTATAGCTTAAGTTCGTTCCGAAGCATCGTGTTAAGATATATAGTGTTATATTATAGCATCTACTCTTCGTAGTTATTCCATTTATTGGTCCTACAGTAGAATGCCTTCTATAGCTTATATACTTGCTTTAAGTACTCTATATCTGTGCCTCCAATTGCTCCTAGTCACTAAATGCTCTCCAGATAGTAGGTAATAGCATATAGCTTAGGAATATTAAAGTATAGTAGTCCTACCTTGCTTGGTTAAAATAGAAGGAATATATTCTTTATCTTATCCATTTTATAAATAGCTGCTGCTAGGTACCAGATGGTTGATTCGTCGTGTAATACATATTAAGATAGTATAGTAAAGTCTATAAATGCCTAGATAAATAGCATAGCGCCTTTATTCTGTTTTAGTAAGGGTGCTATAGCGGGGACCAATTATCATAATAAAGATTTATACATCTTTTTTATCTATTGGCCGACATTTGCCCAGCTATCCCACACTATTATATTAGTAAATCGCTCTACCTATACAAAGTAGGTGGTAATAAGTATATTAATATTTAATATCTCCTAGCCGCAACTATCTATACACAGGATATTAAGGCCCCAATATTTTCTAGCCTATATTTTACTTTATATAAGCCCCTTAATCTAGTGCATAAGGTATTTACTAGTAAGGCCTTTAAGCACCTAGTATAGGAAATTAGGCGCCATTATCTTATAAATATTAGATAGATTATAGCCTTATACAAAGTTATAAAACGGCCGAATATAATCCAAGTCATCCTTCTTATTAGTATCGCAACTTTCCTGCTACATTTGTATTTGGTCTTTTATCAATTAGTATATACGGAACAGCTATAGCCACTAAATAGCAGTCGTTAAATCATGCTGTTTATTTATATATATATAACAAATCGAATATTTACAGCCACTCTTAATACCTATAAGCGTGACCTATTCTTTATAATCAGCCATAAATATAGCTAGAAGTGGAAAGCAGTGTCAATCCTAGCTATCTATATATAGGAGATATACTTCTTCTTTACTAGCTTTCTCTAACACTATAGGCATTATTAGCTTAACCATACAAGCAGTAGGGTTATCGCTAAAGTATACATTTAAGGATAGCCGTAAGGGTCTTATATTACACCGCTAGTTGTATTATTTAGTTGCCAGGTATATAGACTAGGAGATATATAAGTAGCAATAGGGCTAGTTGATTTACAGATTATCAAATACGCAGTTTAATATTTCCAATTAAAATATAAAGCGGCCATGCTTTCTTGCCGCCAGCATATTGTATTAGTTAGGTCTTGTCGCTAGCTAATATAATTAGCACTATAGTTACGCCAAGCGGTAGCTGCTCTTACGTCTCCCACCACCAGTCTACCGTGTTAAGCTTATTGTATATTCTTATTCCTGCTAACAAGTACTACCTCACTAGCAAGAAAGTCATGTCTCCTTAAAAAGGGCCGTAACTAATAAGGAGGGACACAATCTCTAGAGCATTTTAGTAACATACCAGCAGCTGCTGGTCCCCTATAATTACAATTGTTTTAATCCACTACAGTTACTTACTTTTAGATTGCATCCGTTTCGAAAGTAGTTTTGCTTTAACATCTTTAGCACTCTAACAAGAAAAATAGTTAGTAAATATTCCCTAAAGCCTAATATTGTTAAACCACTTATTAATAGCGCGGTTAGAAGTCCTATAGCTTACCTACTATAAGACCTATACGTATTCTGCCTCACTACTAAAAGGATAAAATAGGGGAGGTATTTTATCTAGTACACTGCCAGTACGTTTAATATGCGGCATAATGTTGCATACTACCGCAGTATTGTCCGTAGTTTATAGATTTCCTTAGTTCCGTCCCAGAGGCTTTCCTATAGCGTAGCCAGTGGCCTCTTTAAATGTTTCGGTTTAAAAGACATCTATAGATATTTTAGTCAAAGTTTGCCAATTGGTCTCAACTGTCGCCAGGTTATACACCCTATTAAATATTATAGAATTATTATTATAGTGCACATCCGCAGCCCTATTATTTAGCTTATTAATAATATTATCGCCTAGAGCTTATATAGGTAGCCACTTATTATCTTACTCCGATTTAGCCTTATAATTGGTTATTTAATGCCCTTCTAAGGTTTAATGGTATAGTGCATTATTGTCTATATATTATATAAGTGACCACTTATTATCTTGCTCTAGCTTAGCCCTATAATAGGCTATCTAATACTCCCCTAAGCTTTAATGGTGTAAGGGTGTATTGTTGTCTATCTCTCTAATATTAATGGCCTTATATCTATCCTTCTTCCGTTTCTGTTTTCTTAGACAATATTGTTTATAACAGGTTAGACCGCCCATACTTTTTACTTTAGTCCCACACTTTTCACATTGCCGCTAGATAGAGCTTATTTATAAATTGCCGCATTAAGCTGCAACTTGCTACAGTTTAATTAGAAGGGGGCCAAAAACAATATCTATATAAAACCGTATATTTAAAGTAGTATTTATAGCTCGTGCTATGTTATAAGCAAGAGCATGGCGATATCCATAGATACTAACGCGCTAGATAGCGCAATCCGCTATATTTTACGCTAATTTGCGCCAGATCGCATCACGTCAGGCTAAAAGGCTCTACTTATTACCAATATCACGCCGCCTCTCTATTATACTAAGTATAGGATTCTAAACACCACTATTTCCTACTTAAGATACTAGACTATCTTTTACAATAGGACATAATATACGACAGCGGTATGCCGCAAATATAGCGTAGTACAACTCTATAAGCGCTATAGACCCGTAAAAAGACATACAGCTTATTACTAGCTTAGGTATTACTATAGAGAGACTCAATACTATTAAGCGGACTTTTAAGCAGGTTATTATTAAGGACGGTATCCTATATATTTTATTTTATAAACAACTAAATAATTTACTACACAAGTAGGTAATCCAGAAAGTTATCTATTAAGTAGTAGAATATGAGAAGGCACTAGCGCCATAGGTATATAAGGCTATACAGAACATACTAGCCCGCGTACAGTTAAATATACGCAAAAAGATAAAGGTGCCAGGGCGGCCTAGCATTAACTATATAGTAGATGCAGAAAAGGGGCATACAGCTACTATAAACTCGTAGAACTTGTCCCTACTTAGCTATATACAGAACTACAGCTATAATCTCAAATAACTCGTTATACTACTTTATAGGCAGCAACTAGATGGTACAAACTTAGTCCTAAATATAGACATAGCCTTAAGTCTAGTATCGCTGCCTAATGCGCCTTAAGGCCTATATATAGTTAAATATTAGCTACTAGTTAAGATGTTTTTAAAGGCCGGGGTAGATTGTAATAAAGAGTAGATATAGGCTGCCTATATAGAGACTATGCCTATCCAAAACAATAGGGCCTTAAGGGCTGCTCTATTAAGGGCAGTTCATTATAGGGTAGGCCAGGCTATATTCACAGCTATTTATAGAGATAATATACAGGTGTCTGTCCTAATTATAATATATCGCTAATATTTATCTAGCCCTATTACTAGCGCGATACGTTTCGCTAGGCGGGCTAAAAGGCATTAATTAATTACAGTTAATCTAATCTACGTAGAGATAGTGACTTTAGTTAAGTTTGCCTTGCAGTAAGACCTCCTATCACACTAGAAAGCCCTAAAATTATTATCTATATATACAATCTTAGGTCATCTAGGCGTAATATAGCAAATCGCCTTTACTATAGGCTCTTCTATTAGGGGCAATTATATAGATATTATATTTATCCTATGTTTTGCTAGCTAGTAGCTAGTAGGGTAGGATAAGTATTATTCTAAAAACCTATAGCCTTAGCGACAAGTTTCTTAAAATATGGTAAGGGCGTGCTAATACTAGTAATAGTATAGCTTAGGTTAGGGAACTGCCCAATATAAGTAAAAAAAGGCGTTAAATCGCATTGCCTTAGCGGCAGCTATAGCGAGAAAAGGATTAGATACTATTTAGGGTTATTATAATTTAGCAAAAATAGAGGCGGCCCGTACTATACGGAGAGTAATTAATAATAGTTATGGTTAGTATATCCAAAAGTCAGCGTCGCTATTAGCGTCGCTAATAACATAAGCAGTTAGCAAGCTTAGCTATAAAACTACAGCTAGCTAGCAGCTCACTACCTTAGTAATAAGATTTAGTAGTAGTTAAAGCTTTTAGTAGAGCTCTATATAGAGCTTTAGTACAGAGCTTTAGTAAAGCTCTATACAGAACTTTAATAGAGCTCTATATAGAGTTTCTATAGAGCTCTATATAGAGTTTCCGTAGAGCTCTATATAGAGTCTTAGTAGAGCTCTATATAGAGCTTTAAGGGAGCTTTATAGAGCCTCTCTAGCAGAGCTCCTAGCAAAACCTTTAGTAGAGCTCTGTGCTAAGCCCCTAGTAAAGCTTTAGTAGCTAGGGAAATTAATTATAAAGTCTAGCTTTAAGCTAGAATTATTATAGATTAGTAAACCCTTAGTTAAATATAGTATGCACTAAAACCGGGTTAGAGGCTCTGCTAAAGGCTCTATTAGCTATACTACTTACCTAATTAGGACAGCTAGCTAACAGCTTAATAGTTAGCGGATAGCAAGTAATCTACTTAATACAGTTAATTAGCTATAAAGGCTAAAGCTCGCAGCTAGCTAACTAGTTATAGTTATTAGTAAGATATCTAGACTACAATCTAACTAGTTAAGTACTTAAAATCTAGATTACAGATTAGCATTAATTAACCGCTAGCCTATAAGGGATAGAAATTAGGGTTACTAAACTTTATAAATTAGGCTGTCTTTACCATAATGCGCTTGTCTATTTTGGAGATTATAATTATTAAGAGTCTATCCTATTTGGCTGTGACATATAGTGTTATAATATGCCGTATTTTATCCAGTGCTATAGCAAAATTGTAAATACTAAAGGCCTATAGCTACTACCACTCTTAACTTCTATCTAGTGTCCCTATTTAAGGGTCTCGCTGCTAGTAGTGTCTATAATATCCATTCTTACCACTCTCCTTATGTTCCGACGCCACCAATATCCTCTCTATTATTGTTATCCTCGCTATTGTCACCGGCACCATCCTAGCCGTTATTATTGGCGCCCTCTCCATTGGCCTCGTTCCACGCTTTAATATAATTACCGGTACTACTAATATTTATTATACCCGCGAAGTTAGGGATAGCAATATTAAAGTCAACGTCTATGCTATATAAAATGGGCGTATAATCGGCTGTACGCTGGCGGTAGACACACTATATAGTTTTATCAACATTAAATAGGGTAATAAGTTGCTAGAAGTTCTCTTTCCGCTTAGAATTCTTAAGGTTAATAAATACCTTATTATCCTTATACCACTTCTTAATTTTGCAGTACGCGGTGTTTATAAAGGTCTTATTGCTAGCATAATAATTATAGACCACCTAGGGACTACTAATAATAATAAGGCCCGCTTATAATCTAGTAATTATAAGAAGGTTCCTTACTATATCCTAAACAAATTTTAGCGGACTAGTAACTATTATATTATATACTAATAACTCCACCTAGCCGCCTTAGATACCATTAATAGTAAAGACCTTAATCTCGCTAACTACTGGCGCAAATTCCCGCCACTTACTACCATCTTGCTGGGCGTAGCACCATTCTTTAAGTGCATACAGCGCTGCGGAGTAGACGGTAAGTTAGGCTATATATAAAACGGCAAGGCTAACCTCTAATAGCTTAAATCTAAAGTCTATTAGCGCCATAGCTACCCAGAATACGCGTTAAGTATAAACCAGGTTATACGTTAATTGGCTAAACTTATTTACCTATATAGTACTATTAACGGCAAGGAACGTGACAGGGTAATCACAGCGCAGTATATCCTTAAAAAAGCTCGCTACTAGCTTTAACTGCTCTCAGTCCTTAACTATTAGGCTTATCTAAAGCTAGCTATACAGTAGGATGGCATTTATAAAATATACAATGTCTTTAATAAATTAATATTGCAGCAAGAACTATACCATATCCGCACTAGCCGCGAAGAGATATATATAGAGGGAGATGGATTTCTAATAGTAGAACAGATCATCGAAATTAGGACCAAGAATTGGTTTTAGTTAGTATATATTACTAAGAAAAACCTAAGGCATAGGGTCACTAGCCTAGATTTATAAACCTCCCTAGATTAAATATAGTCTACTCTAGGCAAATCTAGCAAGACTACCTAGCTTGGACGCCTTCCTAGCCTTGTTATAGAAAACTACACGTGCGGCGCTAATAGAATGTATATAGATCTATAAGACCATATTAGGTATTATAAAAATAACATTAGCCTTCTTAACCAGGTATATAATAACTACATTAGCTATAAGTATTAATCCTATCTTATTATCTTATATTATGTTGTTACCAAGCGCAAATCAGTATAAGTATTGGCGGAATTCGGTGTATTTAATTATATTAGGGTCTATAATAGAATATAGGTTTCCGTCACTATCCAAAACACCCACAAGGCGTAACAGCTACTAACCTTTAGACAAATCTATAACCTATAACCGCTTATTAAAGCTAGTGGCATTACTAGCCTTAAATATATAGTAGAGCAGGAATACTATATTTAGTATAAATACGTCCTTATTAATTATAGCATAGTCATCCTATTTCTCAAAATACTTAGGATAAGTATTAATGCCTACCGCTATTCGCTATATAACGGCATCCTATATATAGACCTTAGTTTCCGTTAAGCGTATATAGCGGCAAAGGACAATAGGAAATTTAGTAAAACAGCCTTGTATAATCAGTGCCTTATAGTCCTCTATAAGTGCATTATTAATTGTCTTGGCTAGTATATCTAGTTGGCGATTAAGCGGCAATAAGACCTAGATTCTAATAGGATCCTACTAGGGCGACCTAAGTTAATACTGGTATCATACTAAGACAGTTAGGAAAGTTGATTTCCCAACACCACTAGGGCCTTAGATTAGCAAAATACCGCCTATTATATATTTAAGCGCAGTATAGGCACCCATTTGCTCTTTATTAAGTAGCGGCAAGACGGCCTTAAGGGCATTATTGACTAAGTTCTTCCTATACTTAGCGATATCGCAGTTAAAGTAATTAATACATGGGAGATCTATAAAGTTATTAGATAGTATAATTTAACACTTAATCTAGAAACTATCGCCTCCTTACTATAGGTAGCGTAGAGTATTAATCTCTTAAAAGATTCCAACCTTAGGAACATACTTAGTTATAAAATATTTAATACCCTATACCGTAATTAAGGCCTTACTTAGGTTATTAACTGTTATAAAGTCATTACTACTTAGGATATACTCCGGAGCAAATATAGGGTTTAGTATAAACTTATAACCCACCCATAGTTAAAAAATAAAAGCATAGTAGTTATAGCTAGAGCTAAAGGGAGTAGTATTAATAACAACTCCTTTCTAGCTGGCCTAGCTATCTACGTCTTTACCTAAGAATAAGATATCAATAATAGAGTTAGTATAAAGGGTAAGACTATTAACTATCTAAATAGCAGCGTAGTAGACTTGGTCCGCGCTACCTAGGAAGGTAATAAGATAAATAATAGTAGGTACCTAGGGGTTCTAGTTAACGACCTTAAGGCTTATAACTGCGGCATAGAACTAGACCATAAAATACTTAAGAATGCTATTAAACTAATACCTCGCAGGGATTTTATATAATAGTCGGTCCTTTACTAAGAGCTATATGCTAAGCTGGACATTTATATTATAGTTCTTCCACTAGCGACCTAAAGGATTGTCAATACTCTGCTACTATAGGCTCGCGTTTAGGCTCACAATATAACCATTAAGCCATTTAGTGCCTAGTGTAAAGAAGTAGACAACAACTATAGGATTATTTAATAGCATATCCCAAGCTTTATAGATTTGTAGCGTAAACAGGCCAAAGTCCCTATTAATAAAGAAGTACTTACTAAGCAATATACGCATACCTAGTACGAGTTTATTAAAGGCGGCAATAAACCTAATATAGTAAAGTCGCAGGGTTGTAGCATCTTGTGGGAGAATATAAGTAAGATACTTAAGCGTAGTTAGATATAACAGTCGTTAAGTAACCAGAGAAGTAGTATTAGTAGTACTAACCTTAACGTTGCTAGCGATGTTAGCATCTATAAATTAGACAGACGCTGTCTTATATAAATAGTAAGTAGGCATTCCACTAGCCTCGTAAAACACCTAGAATGTAATACTATATACTATAATATACTCTTTAATAATTTGCGTAACAAACTAAACTATAAGGTGGTCGTTGCTTAGAAGCTAGAGTATATTTAAAGGTTTAGCCATTACAGAATTGCTATCCTCTATATAGGTGTCTGGATTATCTACTAGGCTATCCACTACTAGATAAAAGCCGGCTGTATTAAGGGGTTTAAGCAAGGAAGAGGTAGCAGCTACACTTAAAGTAGTAGCACTTAGTGTATCTACCTTGCCTAGAGCAGTTGCGGCGTCTATCACCTAAATTAAAGTAGGTCCACTTATGCAATTATTAATATTATGCCCTATAACTCCATAGTTCTTATATACCTAACTATAGAAGACAGTTTAATAGTCTAGGGAGTTATAGTTTAGGTAAATCCACTTCTTCTTATCTAATAGCTAGGGACAGTCTCGCTTTCTATAGCCTATAGTACTACATTGGTTATATATTATATGAGGATAGTTGCTCTTAAGATAACCAGCTTCCCCATAATTATTATATATAGGGTTAGGGTAGTTAGCTTTAAGATAACTGGCTTTACCATAGCTATAACAAAGTTAAAAAGCTTTCTTAAGAGGATAATTAGCACGTATATAGCCAGTAGATAGACAGAGATAGTATTTTAAAGCGTTATTAGCTAAGAGGTATAGACTACCAAGCTCTAGAAGAAGAGGCTTATTAAGCATAAGGCCCTTACCATTGCCTTATAAGACACTAAAGCCCACGGCTACTATAGTTAAGGCAATCTTAAAAACCACAACGCCCTTAACAAACTTTTTATAGTCACAGACATAGTTAACGTCGCGAGTTATAAAATAATTAGTAGGTAGATCCATTTTAGTAGTAGGCTATATTAAGTAGTAGTCTATGTAAATATATTAGTAAATATAGATTCTCTATTATATAGCTAAGGTTAAAGATAAGGTAGCTAACTTACTATATTATAAGGCTCTATAGCCTAGATAGATCTACGGAGGCACTAGTTATAGAGGTAGATACTAGTAGGGTAGAAGTAAGGGAGGGTAGTTAGTAAAGTTAGGTTAACCAATAAAGATAAGGAGATAAGGCACGCCCTAATAAAATTATATATATAAGGCCTTGGCGGCAATATACATAGTTATATACTCTATAGGTTAAATATATATAAAGGCAAATCTATAGTAATAAGACCAACCTATAGAGGAAGACGTGGTATAGTATAAGTTAAGGGGACTACCTTACCTAGCCTATCTCTTAATATAGGCCAGGCAATAGTCTAGTACCATTAAGCTTTTATAGTTTATAATGCAAGTATATAGATATATAGAAGGGTAAGGGAAAAGAGAAGTAAGTAGTAAAGTAAAAGCACTTTACTATAAGCAGGCTAATTACGTTATAGGTAAACAGAAACTTAAATACTATAATCTATTAAAAATATCACTAATAAGCACAGCCTACTACTACTAGAAAGTACAAGTCTTTTCCTCCCTTAATTAGTAAGAGAAAAGGTATTATTAGCTAAATAATCTCTTACTAGAGTACTGGGTGGGGAGTGGGATATTATAAAACTATATATAGTTCTAAACAGATCTAAAATAAAGATATTAAATATAAGAGACTTTAACGCAGAAAATACTATAGTAGAACACTAACCTCTTATATAACACTAAATAGATAAATAGCAAGATAAGTTAATATTGCTAAACAGCTAGATACTAGGTATATATAACATGTCTACTGTCCTAAAATACCCTAATATACCTTAATATGCCCCAATATATCCCAATATACCGCAAAATGCCACAAAATGCTATTAATTGTATAAACTTATAATATAAGATACAAAACCTCCTGTAACCTTTTACGGTAGATATGCGTTTAAATAAGCACTAGATATTTAGGCATGGACATAAAAGCATCTTATATACTAGATAATTATTATTCCAAATAAACTTACCTAGCAGGCCCTTAAGTGTGTAATAATAACACTAGTAATTATAAAGTAAGTATAATATGTTACTATCCACTAGACATACTACCTGTTATATACTAAGTACTTCGCAGCGATGGAGTCCGTATATATAGATATAGGCCAGCCCTCTAACTCTAGTAGCGCGCATATCCACCAACTTTATATAATAATAAGAAATATAGTGACGCCTATAATAAGTACAATACGTTGCCGTCCACTAGAAATACTACCTATTATATAGTAAATACTTCGCAGCGATAGAGCCTATACGTATAGATATAGGCCAGCCCTTTAACTCTAGCGGCGCGTATATATACCAACTTTATTAATAATAAGAAATATAGTAATGCCTATAACCTCCTATATTCTACTATGCCGTAATAACCAGTTACCCCTCTATAGGCACTTAATAAATCGCTTATATTAAAAACTATAAGAGTTTAGTAGTACTAGACCGCCACCTAGCCCTAAATAGGTTAGGTAGGGTAGTCCCTATATATTATACAATTATGCCCTTATATAATTGTGCCCTTATTTAACTATATAGCACTAAGTCTAGCCACATTTACCCTAACTAGTAGCAGTAAACAACAGCCAATTTCACCTCTATGCGGGTATATACGGGCAATTGCAAGATCTACCGCTTTACCTCTTCTTTATTTACCTTACTTATCCCACCTTTTATCTCTCTAATAACTAACCTCTAACTACGTCTAACACTAGAGTTATACTAGTATAGCACTAGCTAGCTACTATACAAAGCTATCCTACTTTAATAGTCACCTTCTACTTAATATATACTATAATATTGTATATACCTAACTGAATAAGCGACTTAACAATGACGCAACTATAGGCAAAGCTAGATATATGGTATAAGGCGAACCCAAAGCTAACTAAAGATGTAGATATTACCTAAGGCTTTAGAATAACTATTAAAAACTATAATAGACTAAAAGAGAGGGTTAAAGATGTTATAATTAAAGTTAAGCCTAAGCACGTAACATATCGCGGCAACTCTATAATAATAAAAGAAGGACATATTAAGAAGTTTTATAAGCAACTCTTATAATTTACTAATACTCCACTGGATTAGAAACTGCGGGTAATCCTAAAAATTATAGAAAGTACTTATTCTAATTATATAAGAAGGGTACTGAGTACCTCTAATAAATCAAAAAACCTACCTTTATATAAATATACGTCACCCTAAAAGACTAAAGTATAAGATAAGACGACACCACCTTAGCTACTATATATAATATAGCCTATAGACGTTACCGCAAACCTACTACCTAGTATCCCTTCGCCTTAGCTAGTAACCCTAGTGGCAAGCAATATAATTAATATAGAAGATATTAAGATTAAAATCTAATCTATAGGCTTAATGGGCAAGTTAATAATTAGGGTAGTCTAAGTCTTATATCTAATAAGCGGAAACCTATATATAGCTCTAGGTAAGCTACGGGAGGAACTGCAAGCCTATATAGAGCTTAATATTAATGGTCCGCCTAAAAAGAACATCTATATATTGCCATAGAGACATAAAAACCTTGCAATATAGTTAGAGGGCACACTTATTGCAGCTCTTAATAAAATGGCAAAAAATGGCATAAAGGAAGCCATGCTTATAGCATTATTCTTACCTTCTAGCTTAAACTCCCAAGTTGCTACCACTAATAATATACCGCCAGCTATTAAATCTAAGGCGCCTAGACGTAATAGACGCAGCGTAAAAGATAGCTAATAAGTCCTAATATCACATAAAGCTAGCGGCAAGAGCAAACTAGGAAAAGGTAAGAAGCAAAGTTATTTAAAATTAGTAGTATATAGCTCTAAGGAAGATAGCAAGAGCGAGCCTATTAGATATAAGAAATTAAATAATAGTAAGACCAAATTGGGCAGATATAATAAGTGGCCTTAACTAAGATTGGCAATAAGTGCCCTGGCAAAGGATAATAAAAATAAGCTAGCCACGCCTAAAAAGTTAAATAGTCGCAAGGCTAACCTAAATAGATATAAGAAGCGCCCTTAACTAGAATTAGCGGCAGGCACCCTTATAAAAAGCAGCAATAACGAGCTAGTTATGCGCAGAAGGTAATTAGCAAAGAAAAGACGTAACCCATCTGCCTATAAGCCTATATTAATAAGTAACAGCGGTACCAGAGAAATCGCCATAGATAATAGCAAATCGCTATAACCTATTATTAAACCTGCAGGTATACACCAGCCTAATAATATAATAGATAACCCTACTGCTATATTACTAACCATTAATACCCCTTAAGATGTTACCGCAGAGGACAGCAAATTGCCGCAATATACTAGTAGATATAATAATCAGTTCCTATATTACACTAACTCCAAGGACACGGAGAATAGAAATAAAGACAAGGATTTAGTTAATAACAGCAACTAAAATAAGGATTTAGTTAATAATAACAACTAAAATAAGGATTTGGTTAATAATAATAACTAAGATATAGACATAGAGGAAGAACTTAACTAGCAAAATTTCCTAGCCCAGCTTTATAAGGCTAGAAAGGACAACCTAGATAGCGCACTAGCGTATATAATAAAGGCGGATCTTCTACTTACTCTAGAGTATTTCCCACTTATTTTATTAAAAGCACTCTCTAAGACCGCCCTAATTAAACTCCCTAATTAGGGCCTTATATTAGGCTTCAAATTCAGCCCATACTAAGTAGTATATATGGCTTAGGCATTCAAGCAAGAGAGGACAATTAAAAAAAGCGGCATCTATATAGACAAACCCAGCGTAGGCAAGACTATATAAATAATCACTTAATAACTAATAAACTACTTTTATTATTAGAATATAATAGACGTTTAAAAGGCCCAAGCTATTAGGGATATAACCTACTATCTACCTAAAATATATTCGCTAGATATAAAATACCCACAGGCAGCAAAGCAGCTAATTATATACTACTGCAAAGATAACTCTAAGAAGCTATACCCTATAGACCTATAGCGAGGCTGCTTAGTCATCCTTATACTAAACCTAGGCCTGCTAGGATTCCTAAAGGACGTAAGTGCAATATTATAAAATAGCGCAATTATAAAGCGCCCTAACCCGCCCTAGATTACAATTCTCGCCCCTAGCTACAATAAAGTTAAGATATTTAGTAAACTAAAAAAGAACAAATAGCCGTAAATCCGCAAGGCTCTTAAGTGGACTAATAAGGAACAATAGGAGAATAATAATAATATATATACGGTTAGCAAGACTTTACTACCACACCCATAGGGTAAAGCTAGATTTAAGAATAATTATCACCCTACCCCTAATGCGACGGAACTATTAGCGCTAAAACACTTAACCCAATTCCTTTTAATTACTACGCGAAATTGTATTACCATACAACTAATACGCAAGTTTATTACTATATAAATTAGCATATAGAAACACCTAACTAGCTAATCCCCTAAAACGCATTAGGTATTAAAGAGTGCAATATAGGTTAGGTATATTCTCTAGGATAAATACTACCTAGACACAACTAGTAGAGTCTTAATATTATTTATTTAGGATATAGTTAAGGAGTACCGCATTACATATAATCACAGCCCCACTATATAGGGTATGTCTGGCACGCCTAATAATAGGAACCCAATGCAACCAATATAGTTTATTATAGCAGGATTAAAGAGGCCTAAGTAGGAAGAAGTAGATAAGCTAAAGGGAACAGAGTTCGAAGTACTGCTTAAACTTAAAAAAGAAAACATCTAGCTAAAGAAGAAGGAATTTAACCATCTCTATAAGAATGCAAAGACCAACCCAGCTAGAGTAGTAGTAGATAGGAAATTCGGTGAACTGGCTACATTTTTCCATATAGTCATTCCAACATTTTAGATATATAGAGGGGAGTTAACACTCTAGTTTAACCAGCAAAAGCTTATCCCAAAAAACAGCTATCTTAAATTAGTTATATTATAGGCCGACCTTAACAATACCAAGGCGGCTATAATTACAGCTATAGAGAACCAAGTAAGGACAGAGTAGAGGCGCCAACACAAGGAACTTCTAGCTATATAGGAGGAAGATAGTAGTGATCTAAATACTAAACCTAAGATACCGCAACTTACCTAAGCCGAGTTATACACCAACGTAAAAACGGTAGCGAGCGTAGCCTAGGTTGTCCAATACTGGGACTAGCAAGCCCCTATTATAATTAAGTCCAACAATAAACACCTAAAAACTTGGAGTTACATACTTAAGGACCCAATTATCGCTAAGTAGACTACTAACCCGCTTGGTAAGGAGTTCACCAATATACTTAACCGCCATTTTTAATAGAATGCAAAGTTCTTTAAAGCTAAAAAAATCTGCGATTACGTTCATATCAAAAAACGGACGGACGGTTTAGTATATAAGATTATTATTACTACTCGCTTACCTCTTACACTAGCTTGTTAGTTTAATAGGCTATATAAAGAATACGGCAAAGATAAGGTGCTCCGCTATACAGCCAGTATATCCAATATTAAAAAGGCCAAGGCTAGGCAAACCTTTAACACTAATAATTCTAAGTAGATCCTACTTTGCACCTTTATATTAATTAGGCTGTCCATTAACCTATAGCGCGCAAATTACACCATTATGGTCGAGCCAAGCCATAAGCTCTTAGAGGTAAAGCAACTATTTGCTTAAATAGATTAATAAGGACAGACTAAGCCTATCTACTATAGTACTATTATAGCCAATCAGAAGTCGAGTATTAAGTAAAGGATATTAAAGTTAACTAAATTTATATTATTACTGCAGAAGTTGGTATACGAGGAGAAGGCCGGTTTGAGCTTAAAAGTAGGCTAAGGTAAGAAAGACACCAAAACTATCTAATACTGGTAACAATTATAAGAGTATAATATAACTATAGATAGTTCCAAATACTATATATAGCTGTTATATGGCGAAACCTATTATAATTATATAGTGGCGTATACGTGGGCTAAGGGACATGTCTTCTAGTAACTTATAGGTAGTAGCATAGCGTATATAGTAGCGTTAGGAAAAAATTTACTAACATTTTTACAGTATTTGGCAGTATATTGCGGCTAAATGCGCATTTTATAACGTATAGCATATAGTATCGACTAAGGTACAGCTAAATAAAAAATTATTAAAATTATACTTTTATGCATACTTACTAATATTAAGAAAGTATATATAAAATATAAAATATATTAATTTTATTATTAATATTAAATTTATAAAAATTATACTTTTATGCATACTTACTAATATTAAGAAAGTATATATAAAATATAAAATATATTAATTTATTTATTAATATTAAATTTATAAAAATTATACTTTTATATATACTTACTAATACTAAAAAAATATATATAAAATATTAAAATTATAAAAATTATACTTTTATGTATGCTTAGTAATCTTATAGTTAGCACTTAATAGCTAAATGCTAAGACTTAATTATAAATGCTATATTTAGCAGCTAAATGCTAGTACTTAGTTATAAATGCCGCATTTAGCGGCCAAATGCTAATACTTAATCATAAATGCCGCTAAATGCTGGGAAATGCTGGGAAATGCTAGAAAATGCTAAAAAATACTAAAATAGCAGAAACGAAAAATTAAATGCTAGTAAATTTTTTCCTAACGACTAGCGTTTATAATATTAGGTTTAATATAGATTCTAAGGTCATAGATTAGTAATAGAAGATTAATACGCAACTTATTATATAGGCTTAACATACTAATAAATATAGTAAGATTAAGGCTCTAACTATTAACCTCTTAATTATATATACTCCAGATAGAAATTAACTAGCGGCCTCTTATTCTAGAGGTAGCTCTTACCTATTAATAATTAATTAGCTCTATAATAAACTTCTAACACCTTTATAGAGCTTAAAGCTCAATATAACGCCTTACATTCCTACTAGTATTCCAAATTTAATGGGCTTACAAGTTAAGCTTACTAGGTATTAGCGCTATAAAAAGCACTATCCTAACGCCAATTAGTGTTATATATTTGGCTAGGTAGATATTAAATTAATAAATAAAAACTTATAGGAGTAGGTAACTAGTATTTAGTAAGGCATTGCAAATATTAAGAATCCACCTTATAAGCTTGCTACTCGGCTTGCTAAGAGAGCAGCAATAGGAGGAAAAAGTAGTAGAAAAGTACGCCAATTTGCCTTAAGCGAGAGCTCTATAGTTAATAGCCTAGGCGTTATTAATCACTTTCATATTAGCTCTACAGGCTTAATATTAGATTAGTAAATTACTTCTATACCAGTAAGCCAACTACCCTTATTATCCTCACCTATATTACCAATATACTACCTATAAGGTATTAACCGCGCAAAGAATCTAGAGGAGTTCTTTAAGTATTAAAGGTAGAGTATAGCTAGCGATTTTAACTAGGAGGCTAATTTTAAAGCTACGCATAAAGTTGTCTATAATTTAAGGTAGGACTTAGAGCTCCTATATAATAAATCTAATAGCGCTAATCCTATTAAGGAGCTTATTAAGGCTGGTGTTAAATTAGGTATCGCAAGACGGCTATAGAAGGACTTAAAAAAGTAAGCAAATAAGCGTTATATGCAGCTTAAGGGCAGTTTTTAAGATATAGATAATTAGCAAAATATAAGGTATCTCTACCACCGCTAGCACTCCTATAGTAGTAGAGACGCCCCATATCTAGGCTCTTTAAGATATAGATTTTTATAATTAGCAAAATATAAGGTGTCTTTATTACTGCTAGCGCCCTTATAGTAATAAAGACACCTTATATCTAGTGTATTTATAAGTATTATATATGCCTAAAAATACCAAAGACTAATTATAACCCTTACCCCAAAAACCTTAATAATCGTACCCACTATATTAGAAATGGCCTCTTACGCTCTCACTCTTGCTAATAACCTTATTAATACACTAAATAAGGAACGCTTTAAAGCTATAGCTAAAATTTTCTAGGTATTCTAGCTAAGAGAACCACTACCACTAAATAAAGGCCTTTAGCTCTCTAAAGAACTCTTTAATTAGATTTAGATTAGGTAAGTATAATAGCAAATATTGTAACAGTACAGTATAGGTAAATTAAGTAAGCGACTTGATTGTAAATCTATGGAAATCAGGTGTAATATATACATAAAAGGTGTAGACAATAAAGGGGTAATTAACCGAGTCGGTAAGCGAGTCAGTAAGCGAGTCAAGGTAATACATAGGTAAAACAGTAGTGGCTTAGCAGGGTACTGTAGTCAGTTACAAATATACCAGCTTAACGCCAAAGGCGTTAAAGAGAGACTGCATTCTTTCTAAATAATGGAAGCTAGCGTTATCTATAACTACTATTAATCGCTTAGTAGGAAAGCGATTATACTATAGTAGAAGAGTATTTGCTATCTAGAACTTAAAGCCTTCGCTATTTATCGAGCCTTTATATACTAAAGCTACTAGTACGCCGTCAATTGTATATATAGGCAGTATATTAAGCCTCCTCTTACCCTAATTGTATAGTATCTGCAAGACTAGTATAATACTAAAAGGAGCCTAGCCTATCTTCTATATACCTGTCTTCAAATCTATACCTAACTTATCTATAAATACTAGTTAATTGGTGGTATACTATAATATAATGGCAAAATATATATTGCGATCGTAAGCGCTATATTTAAGGGCTATCTAGCGATACTTCTTTATATAAGCTACTCTTTAAGCTCTATACTAGAGGATCTAATTAGCTTACCCACTTTCTTATCTAGCTAGCCAAATAGAGCTCTTAAAATATTATATAGCGGCTTACTATAATATTAAACGTATTGTAGAGTAGCCACTATAACTTATTACTAAAAAGAGTTGGCTTCTCCTCTAGCCGCATTAGTATTACCACAATTATTAGATTACTTAGTAGGAACTAGCCACCTTTACCATTTAAAGGCGCCTAAGTTAAGCTAAAGACTTATAAGTTCCTTCTAATTAAGGCAATTAAGCGTATTATATAACCAGTAATAGAGGTACACTCTACTTAAGTCGCTCTAAGTTAAAGAAGATCCTTAATTAGGGCGTGCTAATATGGGCCCATTGTAACAAAACCTTGTAGTAGGGACTACAGTGGGTCCTGTTATTGGGCTAGGTATATAGGTAAAAACAGTGTCAACAACGTAATAATAACTAGTGGAGTAGTTGCCCAACAAATTAACTCTAATTGTATTCTAAGATTTACTACGAAGAGAGAACTATCTAGGTAGGGACTGTGGTCCTTTAAATACACAACCATACGTCTAAGAAATCCCTTCGCTCCGCGAGGTACGTGTTGTACGTAAGGTACATATATTTACTACATTCTCTGCATTCCTTACGTAGCACGTTATATAACTCGGCTACTATTTCTCGTTACACGGTTCCACTGGATCCATCCTAGACTATACCTATATTAACCAACTAGCTTCCTCCGACTCCTCTCCAAGTAGTCGTAATATCGTACTTAAGCTGTCCGTAACACCCATTCGTGGAGCCATATTATAGGTAGAAAATAGGTAGAAGATGGGTAGAAACCTTATAATATTTCACAATAATCACGACACCATAGAGGAAGATCGATCGCGGATAGCTTTAGATTTGCCAGGAGCAAGGTTCTTATAGCTAAGCATACGGCTTCGCTTTGATTACTATATACAGTTGGTAGCAATCTAGCGAAATTAAATGCCTATACCGAATTTGAAATCTCACAGCGCTCGCTAAAGGGGGGGGGGGGGTGTGAAGCTGGCCATACACAACCCTATAGGGCCTTAGAGCTCTTAACAATAGTATAACGTAGTTTACAAGCGAGCTGCGAATACAAGCGAGCTGCGCACCTCAAAACTCACCAAAAATTAGAAAAATCGCACCTTAATATCTTAACAACCACTTAATAATACATTCTAATAATTTGAATTTGGGCTTTTATATACACTTTATAGCTTCTATTAAATTTTTATAGTAAATTATTAAGTAGTTTTTAAGATATGGTAAGATATGGTAATTTAGCCTTATTTTAGCCCCCAAAATTTAATATCTTAAAAACCACTAAACTATTTACTATATAACTTTAATAGAAGCTATAGAGTGTATATAAAAGCCTAGATCCAAATTATCAGAATTTATTATTAAGTAGTTGTTGAGATATTAAGGTGCGATTTTTCTAATTTTTGGTAAGTTTTAAGGTGCGCAGCTCGCTTATATTCGCAGCTCGCTTATAAACTACGTTATATACAGTTATATTTGTATGGCTGAATCCGCGGCTGAGTTATAATTACACAGGCAAGGGGGCCTGTGCGTTTAGCGACTATGGAGGTCAGGCTTGCGGAGGATAAATTATCCTATCTGGCCGGGCGGATAATATCCAAACAATATACTACCTATAACCCCACTAATATAACTCTATATTTTATAAATAGAGGCCTGTTTTATAGCTCTATTCTAGGGCTATAAAATAACCCTTTATTTATATAATTTAAGGTCGTTTTGGTAGAGTTATAGAGGGTGCTTATTTCTAGGAATGGAGGGGTCGGATAAGTCAGCGGAGAGCCTTAAGCCATTGCAAAGCACCCCCTATAACCCTACTAATAACGCTCTATATTTTATAAATAATAGCTTATTTTATAGCCCTAAAATAGAGTTATATTAGTGGGGCTATAGGGGGTATATTGTTTTAATAGGGAGGCAATACGCGCTGCTATAGCTTGGCAATTTTTACCAATCTTTTACAACCGATAGTACCAATCTTTTACAGTAGAGAGTAGAGGCTCTGTATAAAGCTCTACACAAAGCTCTACAAAAGCTCTGCAAAAGCTCTCTATAAAGCTCTGCTTAAAGCCCTATTTAAATCTCTAAAGTTCTATTAATATATAGCACTAATATACTACAACGCTCTATAAAACGCTTTGCATAATACTCTATATTAAAGACTCTATATATAGAGGCTCTATACAGCACTTTATATAACGCTCTATATATAATGGCTATACTTATAGAGGCTTTACATATAGGGCTCTATACAACGCTCTATATTAAAGACTCTATATATAGAAGCTCTATATATATAGCTTTATATAAAGCCTAGTACTAGCTATATTTATAGCATTATGTAAATAAAATAAAAGATTAATTTTTATAGTTAAAATTATATAGATACTAAGCCTTATTTGGATAAGATATTTAGGCTATCTTTAGATAGGATTATTATCCACTTAACTAAATAGGATAGTTTATTCTTTATAAGTATATCTTTAATAGACTTATAAAGGATAGGCTAGATAGGCCTCTTAAATAATAGACCTATTAGCTAATAGTATTTGGAAACTATCCGGATAGTTTTTAGATAGCCTTAGCTATATTTTTTAGTATATAATTATTTAAAGCTTAAAGAGGTCTAGACATCTATAATAAAATAAATATTTATTAGCTAAGTAGTTATGTATATTTTTAATTAAATATTTTTATATTATATAGAGGCTCTGCGTATAAAAGCCTTATAAGGCTTTATACAAGGATCTATACAAATCTCTACATACAGAGGCTCTGCACGAAGCTCTATATATAGAGGCTCTGCACGAAGCTCTGTATATAGAGGCTCTGCACGAAGCTCTATGTATAGAGGCTCTGCACGAAGCTTTACGTACAGAGGCTCTACACAAAGCTCTGCACGAAGCTCTACGTACGGAGGCTCTGCACGGGGCTCTGCGTATAGAGGCTCTACACGAAGCTCTACACGAAGCTCTACACAAAGCTCTATACAAAGCTCTATATACGGAGGCTCTGCACGGGGCTCTGCGTATAGAGGCTCTGCACGAAGCTCTACACAAAGCTCTACACGAAGCTCTGCACAAAGCTCTGCACAAAGCTTTTATATAGAGCCTCCGTAGTAGAGCCGTTATACGCAGAACCGTTATACGCAGAGCTGTCGCGCAGAGCCTCTATATATAGAGCTTCGTGCAGAGCTTCGTGCAGAGCCTCTATACGCAGAGCCCCGTGCAGAGCCTCCGTCGCAGAGCTTTGTGTAGAGCTTTAGTAGAGCTCTATACGCGGCTCCCCCTAAGCCTTATTCCGTAGAGCTCTTGTACGCTTTATATCTATATAATATTACTTATCCTTAGGATATTTAGATAAAAGTGGTACCATTTTAAAGCGCTTTATAAGCTCTATAAATCTATACTAATAGAAAATTTATTTATTTAATATTAGGAGGTGCATTACAAGTGTAAGTATATTAAGGGGATTTTGCCAAGACTATCCAGATAGTCTCCAGATACTATTAGCTGATAGGCCTATTATCCAAAAGGCCTATCCGGCCTATTCTCTGTAAGTCTAGTAGAGGTTGCCCTATATCTACAGTCGAATTTTAATCGCCAGCGACACCGCTTTTTTAACACCTATTAAGCCCTATATATAGAGCCTACTAAGCGCTTTCTGCTTGCACTAGAATGGCAAGAATTGGCTATAGGTTAATGGAGTTATTCGCGTTTTAAGTTACGCGCCGCCATTATAAAGCACCCCAAAGCACCCTATTAAACTTATATTATACTAAAACAAGCCCCTAAGGGGCTATAGATAAAGGCTTTAATAGAACTTATTAGAATTTAGATATAGATAATATATATAACTATTTTAAAGCTTTTTTACCCACTTAAAGCCGTTTATAAAGCTAATCTAGTAAGCACTATATCTACTCTTATTATAGATTAACCTACCACATAGCCGCCTCCTTGCTAACCTTCTAGGCCTATATAACCCACTCAATCTCCTTAATAACCTTAAGCTATAAGGAGTACTATTAAACCTTCTTTTACTAGCTAGCCTACTATCTACTACCCTATTTAAAATCTAGGGCTGCTATAAAAGGATTACCCTTTAGCTCTTTAGTCTACTTACGCTAAAGGGCCTATATAGAGTTTACTATATAGCTTATATAGTATATAGGAGGAGACCTAGACCTAGGCTTTAGCTAGAACTACAGCTCTAACTACAGCAGTAGTAGTAGCGGCTATAGTAGTAGTAGCGGCAAAGCTATATAAGAAGGAGAGCCTATAGCGCTTACCTAAGCAGACGTATATCTGCTAGATTCTATAATAAATAGAGCTAAAGGGGCTGCTTCTATAGGCAGACGTAGGGGTTTAATAAACTAGTATACTGCTACTATAGCCAAAGGGGGTTCTAGTTAAAATATAAGGCCTCTAGATGTTAGTAGTTAAAGCTATAAAGACTAGGCTCCTTAGGACTTATCTAAATAGTCTAATAAGCCCTTAACCTTACTGGCTATTTGCTTATTTTTAGTATATAGAGCCTTTAATTAGTTAGCAAGGAGTGGTATAGCCTAATAAAGAATTAATAGCTAGTTTAGGCTCCCCTCTTTCTATAGGTAGGGCTTTAGCTCCTATATAAAGGCCTTATATACCTTATACTAAAAAATAGGGTGGCTCTATACTAGATAGCTTAGAAATATCTTATAGAGGGCTATTAAGTCCTATAAAATAACCTTATAGAGGTAAAAGAGAAGGCTTATAACCCCCATAGCAGCAAGGTTATTGATTTAGTATAGCTATAGGCTAAAACAGCCCTTCTATTTATCTAGTTTAGGCTATATTATTAATAGCAGCGCATTAGGCGGTATAATATCTATATAGTAGATTTTAAAGCAGCCTATTTATAAGGGATACCTTACTATTAACCTTATAAACTCTTATAAGAGAGAGTTTAAGTAATAGCCTACTTATTAGTATCACTTCTGGTAATACATAATACTATTATAATAGTATAGGGTAGTAACTGATTTTAATTAATGCTTAATTAATTCTCCTATTCTATAGGTAGAATTTGGTATAATGGCTCACACAAATGCCTCTAAACCAAAGCTTGTGGATTGCTATCTAGTAAAGATACTAAGCTAAGGAGAAGAAAAGAAGGGGGTCGCAAGGACTATAGTAAACATATATAAAGGGGCAGCCGCCAAGGCGCTAGCAGTAAGCGAGCCAATTGTAGGTTGGCAGAATATGGCAGCAGTATAGCAGAATTTGGCAGGTTGCGCTCTAGCACCATTACATTACCCCCCCCCTCCTAAAAAAGCCTGCCCTTAGGCGTTATCCAAGCTCCCTATTATTGTTTAAATTATTATAATTATCTAACTTTTCTTCCTAGCATTTAATCTAGTTGTCTAATTTACGTGGTAGTCTAAGGAGGTTAGGGTAGGCTAGATAGAAGTCCCGTAACTTATAGGGGGAGTACTTAAAATTAGATATAGGGTACCACTCTAGGTCATTATTATAGCCTACCCAGCTTATACGGTATTTTAAGATATTACGGACCTTTTTTACTGCTAGGATTTCTTTAACTTCCCATTCTTCGTCCTTAGCAATCTGGATTAGTAGTAGGGGGTTATTATACTATCTAAGTAGTAGATTATCTATAGCCTTTTATAGCCGGTCTAGAGAGAAGATAAAGTGGATTCTTATTAACTCTAGTAGCTTAACCTTAAAAGAGTGTCCTACCTTTTAAAGAGTTTTATATAGGCCAGCCATTTAGTAGTCTAACTTATAGCTTAGCCTCTAGGTTTTCTAGTTCTTTGTTAATACCTATACCTTATCTCCTACTTAGAAGTCTTCCTCGCGACAATATTAGTTTATATTAGACTCCCTTTTTTCTTACGCCTTTCTTATAATTGTTTAAGCAGTCTCTTAGGCTCTATACATTCTATCAGCAAATACCCAGGCCTCTTTATAGCTAAGGCGTTTGTGGGCCGTAGTGGGTTTAGTAAGCCTATCCCAATTAAAGGATGTTTGTGGTATATACCCGTAGAGCAGTTTAAATAGGGATATCCCTATACTGTTATAGGGGAGTATAAGCTGCGCGTAGTCTATTATAGGCAGTAATTCCAACCAGTTATCCTAATAGTAGTCTATAAAGGGCCGTAGTTACTAGTTGAGGTACTAGTTTATAATCTTAGTTTAACCATTAGTCTAAGGGTAGAATGTAGTAAAGAGCTTAATCTTAATCCTAAGGATACAGCAGAGTTTATTCTAGAAATCTAATATAAACTAGGGGCTATAGTTAGAGACAATTAATTTAGGGGCGCCATAGAATTAATAGATGTTATTAATGTAGAGGCGGGCTATATCCTTTATAGTCATAGTCTTAAAACAAGGGAGGGAGACGGATTGCTTATATAGTTGGTTAACTACTATAAAGGCTGCATTATAGCCGTAGGCGTCCTTTGGAAATAACTTAAAGTCTATAGTAATATATTGCCAAGGGCGTTCTAAAACTAGCAGCGGTTATAGCCACCTAGGAGTTTAATCCCTAGGGGCATTTACGCGTCTATAGGCGTAGCAGTTTCTAACAAATTGATCTATATTAGATAGAAGTCCTTGCTAGTAGTTAGTAGGTCTTATTACAACTAGGGTATACTATAAAGACTTAATAGTAGGCTTCGCGGATTAACTCTATCTATAGGTTATTAATATCTAGAACTATAAGCCGTTCTTAGTATAGAAGCAGTCCTTCTTCTATTTCCAAATTAGGGTCCTCCTTCGCGGCTTAGTTACAGAGGGCTTTTAGGGAGTTAGCTATACGGTTTATAGTTAGGATATAGTTAACTAGCCCTATTAGTTTATCTAAGACTGCTCCCTTTAAGGGTGCTAGCTTATTCTATTCAGAGTCTAGTTCTTTAAGAATTTACAGGTTAAGCTATTTGGGATAGAGGAGGGCGCGCGTCTAATATTAGGTCTTTAGCTTATCCTAGGGTCCTACATCTTGTTCCCTTCGGGTTAGTGTATTAGCTTTAGTGTTTTGCTTGCTAGAACGATACATAATCATAAAGAAGAATTTAGAGAGTATTTTAGCCTAGTAGGCTTATCGTCTAGTAAGCTGCTTTATAGTTATAAAGTACTCTAGGGCTTTATAATCTATATATATTTTAATCTAGGAGTTCGTGCCTTTAAGCTCTACGCGCTATTAGGATAATAATTGGATAATAGCTAGCATTTCTTTATTATATACCTTGTAGTTACACTTAGCTAGGTCCATTATTTTTAAGAAAAAGGTAATAGGGTACTATTCGCTATCTAGATATAACTATAATAGGATTCCCGCTACAACTCCGTTAGAAGCGTCCGTCTCTAGCATTAATTTAAGGTCCGGGTCATAGTAACAAAGGATTAGAGAAGAGATAAGCCAATCTTTTATCTCTTTAAAGGCTTCCATACAGTTATTATTAAAGGTAAAAGGCGTATTCTTTCAGGTAAGTCGTATAAGAGGCTTTACTACTACTCCATAGTTATGGATAAAACGGTAATAGAAGTTATAGAAGCTAAGAAAGGACTAGATCCCCTTTATAGTGTAAGGGGGTTTCCAGTTATAGATTACTTTAACCTTCTTAGGGTTAACCTTAATTCCTTCTATACTAATAATAAACCTGAGGTACTTTATTCGTTTTACCCTAAACTTACATTTCTTAATATTAACTTATAAGCCTGCGTTCTGTAATCTCTCTAGGACCTTTTTAACATAAACTTAGTACTTAAGTTTATTGTCTAAGTAAATAAGAATATCATCTAGGTATACCATACAAAATTTATTAAGGTAATCAAAAAGAACGTTATTTATATACCTTTAGTATGTAGCCAGTCCGTTTATTAGTCCAAAAGGAAGAACTTTATATTTATAGGACCTATAATGGGTGCGGAACGTTGTTAAATCTTTAGATATAGGGTCTATTCTAATTCAATAGAACGCTTAGCAGATATTAAGTTTAGTAAAGATCCTTACCTAGCTTAAATATACAAGGGTCTTATTAATTAAAGGAATAGGATACTAATTCTTTTAAGTAATAGCGTTTAGCTTCCGATAGTTAATATAGAAACAAAGGCCTCTATTAGGCTTTTTTACAAACAGGATAGGGGAAGCAAAAGGGGCTTAACTTAGCTTAATAAACCCTTTATCAAGGTTATCAATTAAGTACTACTTAGTTGCTTTTAGCTTGTCCATTAATTATTAGTAGAAAGGGCTATAGCCTAGCGAGTTATTAGCTTCTAATTAAATCTTATAATTATATATCTAGTAAGGGGGTAACTTATCTAATACTACTTTTAAGAATACGTCCTCGTATCCCACATAGATAGTAGGAAGGAGGCGTTTAACTAGCTCCTTATTAGTTTCCTTAGCTAGCTCTTCTTCCCTCTTGGCAATAATCCGGTTAATTTTATATAAGCTAGTTATAAAGACCTTATTATCCCTCCTGTATATATTAAAGTGGAACGCTATAGCGCTAATTACAGTGATATCTACCATAGGGGGGTCGCGTGATAATGGGGGTATATAGGACTTTAGGGGCTTCCAAGGTAAAGGCGTTGTTATTACTCCTTTTAGCTCCTATTATATCTTTTAGAGGTCGTCCCTTATGTCCTATTAGTATGTTTTCTTCCCTATTAGTCAGATCTATATAATTTGGATATTATCTACATTACTATCTGTCCCGCTGCTGTAAGTAGAGTCTTTATTAGCTATAGCGCTCTAGGGGAGTATCTTTATTAGTACAAATAAGTTCCTTCTAGCCTCGTGGCGGGCATCTTCTTAGGTAAAGGCTAGGTTACGGTCCCTAACATCCTACTAATAGGTAGGGTTAGCCTTCGTGGCTAGTATCTTGCGGTCAGTTTAGATTTCCCTAATAAAGGAGGGTAATTTTGGTCTATCCTCTAGCCAGATAAATTGTCTTTATTATACGTTTAGCCAAATATTAAAATAGGATATCTATTTTCAGCTAAGGATTATATCGTGGGACCCTAGGTCTAGAATATAAAAGGGGATACTATACTAGCGTTATCTATTAAGAGCGACATACAACTTTAAGATATAGGTAACCGGCTTACTAGCTTAACTATTATAGCCTTTTACTTAGACAGGCTTTTCTAGTCTAGTAGCTTCTACATTTAGAAACTTAGCAACATTATTTATATAGGCAGTATTTATAAAGGCAAAGCTATTTGCTCTAGTGTTAATAAGGGCGGTTATATTATTATTATTATTCATTGCTTAACGTCCGATTTAGATCCCTATTAGGCCCACGCGGACTACTCCTTATATACATATAGGGAGAAAACTCTATTTGAGAAAACCCCGTAATCCATCTCCCCGCCTTTTGGGGCTCGCTTATGAGTCGCCTACGAGTTACTAGTGGTGCTCTACTACCTTACTTTTTAACCTCCTTGGGAACCACTGCTGCCGTAACAAACCTACGGACGCACTAGTATTATACACTATACTCTACTCCTATAGAGTTATTAGGGGGCGCCTATTACTTGCCCCTTTGCCTTTTATTACTATTTCCTTTATAACCTGGAACTGGTCTAGCATATTTTAGCCAATAAGCCACTAGGTAGCCGCCTTAAGGCCTTTCTATATTAAGAGCAGTGTATTATAGTTTTCTGTGCTAGCTGCTAAGAGTATTGCTTCTTAGCTGGTGCGTAAGGGGTATAACAGTATTATATATTTTGGTATCTATCTTAGCTAGCCATATTTGCACCTTAGGCTACCTACTAGAATACCCACCTAGTAAAGCCAATCTTTTAGTCCTATTATTTCTGTCCTTAAGAGTGTTGCTATTATATTTTCCGCCTTTGTTAGGCCCTCTTAGAGCCCTTAGGTATTTACCCCCTATAGTATTACCTATGCTATAGCTTAGGTTCCCCTTACCTAAGTCTACCTCTATACCTTTAACTCCCATTTATCTCTCTAGCATCAGTCCAACTAGTATTATATTGCGGTAGATGGTTTTCCAGTACTCTTTTATGCTCTACTTTGGCTCCTTTCTCTCCCTTACTATTGTCTTTGCTGGCCTCTTACGCGTCTCCCTTCCTTCTCTATATAGGCCTGGGCCCTAGCGCTACACTATTCTTCTTCTACTTTCTCTACCTGTTTTCCTAATATATCTTCCCTACTTTAGGGTTGTTAGTTCCTTTTCCTATAGGGTACCCTAGGGTCCCTCTATAGTTTATTTAGGCGTGTCTTAATATACTTTATAACATTAAAGTTGCGTTTCTTTTGCATCCTTTATATTGCATCGGCTTTAATATATAGTTATAGGGGGGGAATATTGGCTTCCTTCTTAAGTAGTGCTGTGGCCGTTCGCTTATACCCGCCTGTTATACTCCTAAGGCAGGCTGTTTAGACCTTTTGGAGTGGTTTAAGGAGTGATTTAGGGGGGCTTTTCTCGGTTTCTCTAGTGGCCCAAATGCTAGATCTATATATTATGGTTAGCCGGACAACTGCTATATATAGTAGGCGTGACCTCTAGAAGTATAGACCCTATATAGAATTAACAATCCTGGATATAGCGATATACTATGCTTGGCCCTTACGGGCCGCTTGTACTGTATATGCGCTCTACTAGAGCTTGCTGTCTACCTATACTCCTAATACCCTTAGGCCTTAAACTGGTTAACCCCTAAAGCCTTAGATATGGATTATATGCTAAAGATCTGCAGATTGGTTATGTTTTCTTATAAAATAGATTAGCTGGTATTTCTCTAGTAAGAATTAGACTCTATATTGTCTTGCCCATTCTATATAGGTGTTATAGGCTTTCTCTAGTGTCCTACAGTTCTCTGCGGCTGTTAGCCTATATATAATTAGGTTTGTATTATTAATAAAGCCTATCCCCTAGGTCGCCCCTTTCTTAAAGGTGTTAAGCAGGTTGCTTATAAAGAAGAGGAAGAGTATAGGCGATAGAGGTGATCCTTATAGTATTCCTATTACGACTGTAATAGGGGGGCTCTAGTATCTGCTAAAGACTAGTAATATTTCTTTCTGGCCTATAAATCCTTAAATAAATTAAATAATCTATTCTAGGAAGCCCTTTGCCCTAAGGATATATAGGAGACACTTATAGGGTATATTATTGTAGGCGCCGCTAATATCTAGGCTAAGCATTAATACTATAAAGTCCTTTCGCATAGCCCATGCAGTTTTAATGGTAGTAGCGAGTAGTATAAGTGCTAATAGTGTTAAGCGATTCTTTCTTGCCCCTATTTAGCTTTGTAGTAGTAGGGCGTGTTCCTCTACTATATCTGCTATATAGTCCGCTATAACCTTTTCTAAGATCTTGCTTAGGGTGTTTTCTAAGGCAATAGGGCGGTAGCTTTCTAGGATTAAGTAGTCTACTTTGCCTTCTTTTTATAAGACAACCGTTGTTATAGATCTTCTAAGTTATAGATAGTAGCCTATTATAAAGTATGCTTTGGCTACGTCTGTAATCTAAGGTGCTATAAGTAGTCTACAGGTCTTTAGGGCTTTGTTTAGAATCCCATCTGGTCCTAGTACTATATTATTTAAGAGGCGGCTAATAATTCTAGCTATTTCTTTAGTTATTATGTCGCTGTTAACCCTTAGGCGAGTCACCAGTGTTTTACTAGTAATATTACTAAGGTCTACTAGAGCTAGTTAAGGGAAAAATCTTTCTATAAGGATCTTTACCTTTTTGTTATTGTTGCTTATGGCCTATAGTTTGCCTGCTCTTTGTAGGGGTAGTAGGTATAGATCTTCTACTAGGCATCCCACCTTTTTCTTTACCCATTTCGCTATGGTCCAAAGGCCCTTGTTATAGGGGAGACTTAGGTTAATAGTATATTTGTTTATAAACCGTCTCTAGTTATTCCTTACTTCTTTTCTTAGGGTATTCTTTAGCTGGTTTCTTGTGTCTTTATATTGTCTCTTATCCTTAGAATTGTGGCTGCTTATATATTTCCTCCTTGCTCGTTATTGGCCGGCTATAAGGGCCGCGTACTGTGTAGACCATACATATTGCGCGTAGGGGCCTGGTTTTAAAACCGGGCAGTGCTCTTTTAGCCCGCTTTTAATTGCTGCCTGGATCCTTTCTAGTCTTTAATTAATTTCCTTGGGGGTAGCCAATAAGCCTCGCTTATTTAGTATTGGGTGGATTTCTTCTAGGTCTTAGAGTTGTTGTTTAATTATATTAAGGAAGCTATCTACGTTAAGCTTCCTTATTGCGTATCTTTTGCCATTTAGTTGCGCCTTAATGTCCAGATCTAGTTGTATCTGGATAGGGATATGGTCTGAGGTGAGTGCCCATTCTTCTTTAGGGGAGCACCTTTCGAGTCTCTAGTATAGGTTTTCGTCCATAATCGTAAGGTCAATTGTACTTTTAGCAGTGCCCTAGGGCGGTTATATTAACTCTATATCTATTTTAAGATACTGTACATAGAACTATAAAGTGTTTTCCACCTATTAACTAACTTAGATTAATCTCTTTAAGATTAATAGGGTACCCTAGGGGGGAGTCTTTCCCTAGGGTTCTTTTTTTCCTAACTCGTTAGACGTTTCTCCTTCCTCCATCTCCTTAATATCGCCTATATCCTTTAGCTCTGGGCAAGATAAGGCAAAGTAACCCTCCTTATCACAGTTGTAGCATATAGCCAAGGTAGGGTTAATTGGGGTATTACAACAGGGACCAGCTAAGGGCGTAGTATATAGCTAGTTAGGCGAGGCTCACCAGTGCGTAGTTATAACCACTTTTAGTACAAAAGTAGTTATGGCTTGTCTTCCTACTCTAGCTCCTATAGGTGTGGCTAACAAGTTCTAATCGCTACGTAGTTACTTCTACTAATTAGGGCGGGCGTTAATCCGCTTTAGTTTTAAGTCTAACAATAGGTAATAAGCTGCAAGTCTTTTATAGGTTAGTAGGTTATCTAAGGTTACAGCGATCTTTTCTTATAGCTGGATCGTTAGCTTATTATATAGATCCAAACGGTAGTTCTTAAGGGGAACCTAGCCTTCTCCTATAAAGTATAGGAATTAAGTCTAGAACTCAGCAAAGGGTTAGTTCGGTTTTATTATTAGGCAATTATAGTCGTACTAGGCATCCCGTACTTTATTTAGGTTAATGTAAATAGTAGCTAGGTACCGTATTATCTTATTAATAAATATAAATTGGACAGGGGAATCGTCCTCAAACTTAGCTTAAAGGTGCTATTAGGCGTCCCCTATAGTTCGACTAAAGAGGTAAAGCATTTTGGCTTCTTTAGAAAGGAAATAGTTATAGTTAACGCAGAGCTTTTTTTATACTTAAATCCTCCAATTTTTAAAGGTAGGGTCTATCCCGTTAAATAGTAGTTAGGGGTTAGGGAGCTTAACAAACTTTAATTACTTTATTATTGTATCCGTACTCCCTAGTATATTATATTTAGTTAAGTTAATAGGACGACTAGGACTTCTAAAGGGGGGGCTAAGCTACTTTATAGGGCCGTAAGGCTGTCTAGAATCTCTTATAGGGTCTCCTATATACTTTAAGCTTAGAGACGGTTGGCTTCTTAATTAGCCATCAGGGCACAAATCTGTTTATATACGTCTATAATATTATTGTTATCTTCAATTTCTAATCCTAATTAAATCTCGTGTTCTTCTTGGGTTAGGGCAGCTCTTTTAAATAAGCTCGCTTTAGGTGCCATTATTAGCTACCTAGGGTTTATTAGTATTATACGCTTTGGTTTTAATTCTAGGGGTATAGGTCCAGTCCTATCTGGCTTATAAAGTGGGATATTGTTAAGGCCTTCCTAGGCAGTGTAGAGTTATTTTAGTGTCTAAGTATAGCGTGTTAACGCGTCATTGCAGACGAATATTCTTTGGGGTGGGATATTATTGAGGCCTTCCTAGGCAATATAGGGAGAGCTTAGTATAATATAACGGCTTGCACAAATGCCTCTAAACCAAAGCTTATGGATTGCTATCTAGTAAAAATACTAAACTAAGGAGAAGAAAAGAAGGGGGTCGCAAGGACCATAGTAAACATATATAAAGGGGCAGCCGCTAAGGCGCTAGCAGTAAGCGAGCCAATCATAGGTTAGCAGAATATGGCAGCAGCATAGTAGAATTTGGCAGGTCGCGCTCTAGCACCATTACATTTGGTGGATTTCCTGAGCTCGCTTAGCTTATATAACTAACCCCTTTTAACTCGTGTTTGTAGGCAAGTTGCTATAAATTGCCCTAAATTGCTGTTACGCGATGGCAATTTGCGGTTATATAACTGCAAAGACGCAACCTTAATTAGATACTAGGAGTATTTAGTTTTTAACGGTGCTTAAGCACGCCATCTACTAAATTCCACTACTTTCCACCTGTTAAATTGTACTACTTTCCACCTATTAAATTTCACTACTTTCCATCTATTGAATTCTATTAAATTCTGCCAAATGGCTAAAGTAACCAATTACGATTTTCCATCCCCAGGATAGAAAATTGCTATTAGCTCGCTTGCTGCTAGCGCCTTGGCAATTAGCCTTATATATTTGCACTCTCTGTTTCTACCTTTATATCTTCTCCTCTTTCTACCCATTTAGTAACCTATAGCTTAATTATATTCGTATTAATTAGGGTTTTTAACGCCTGGCAAGGTTTTAATTTAGTTATAGCGTTAGTAGGGTTACTGTTTCCGTTAATCCACTTAATCTCCGCTATCTCTCTTCTCTCGTACAATTGTTATAAACATATTAGGTCAACTATAAGTCGTTTCTCTTATATTATCCTAAGCTTAACTAAGTAATTATATAGGGATTTTAAATCAGTATAAAGGATAACCGGTAGTTATTTAAGTTATAGGATCTTCTTAATGGTTGCTTTAATTACAGCTCTAGTGTCAAATCTGTAGGCTATTCTATATAATTTAGATGCTAAGACACTTTATATAACCCGCTTGCATTTAATAGATAACCAGTAGAGTATATTAGCCTTATTATCTTTATCTATAAGTATAATAATAAAGCCAATTTGGGATAAGAGGTCCTAGTTATTTGCAAAAGATAAGTCTATAAAGATTATTAATTTAAGGGAGTCTTTACTAGTATTAAGTTATATAAAATAGAGCCCTCTTATGGGGTTATTAATCTGCCACTATAGCCGCTTATTAAGCTGCTTTGCGTGCTCCTCCTTTAGATTAACGACTTATGCTATAAATAAGAGATTAAAGGCAGCTTCTGGTTGGTAGACTGTGGCGATATAGGCTCCTCTTACTCTTTAAGCAACGTACTAGTCCTTTAGTATAACTGCCTTATAGACTTCCCCTCTGGAGCTAGTTAGGTCTATAGCCTTTATAGTGACTAACTTTAGGTTCTGGCATTGACGTTCCTAGGTAAGGGCTATTAGATATTTTTCTTGCTTAATGTAGCCTCCATTAAACTTAATTGGGGTATTTGGCGTAAGCTTCTCTCTCTTTTTTACTAGGAACTTTACCTCCTAAAGCCTAGCTTCTTTAGCCTCTATAAAGGTTTTATTAGTAAGGAACAGTGTATTATTAGTCTATAATCCTATAATCCTAAAGCTATTGCTGTTTGTGTATAATAAGTAGGGGTTATATATTAACTGGTTTATCTATAGCTTATTAAGGTGGTAATAGTAGTATATATTAAACTAGTGGTTACTAGCTTTTGGGATACTATATAGTGGTTTAATAACTCTTAGAATTAATCTGTTCTTTTGTCTAAGTTCTAGTAGTAGGCGTATAAAGAAGTCTTTATTTAGGTAAGTACTGGACTATATATAAGCTTATAAGATGTCGCGTAGGTATAAAGAGGCTAGTCTTCTTTCATTTCCTTATAGGGTTGCTATAAGTGCTAAGATAATTCTCTAGCTAATACATTAAATAGTTAGTAATTATATTAGAACTAGATCTTTACTATAGTTATTATAGGCTTATATAACTAGTCTAGACTTCTTAAAGGCCTTATCTATTCCGGCGTTCTTAATCTTGTTAATAAACTAAGAGTTAAAGATTCTAACTCCTTTTAGGACATCTGCTATATTAATAAATTTAAAGATACCTTTTTTAAGTAAACCATTTATCTCCTTATGTTATAACTCTGTAAATAACAGTAAGGTACACTTAAAGGCTATAGTATTAGGTTTTGTTAGGCTATTATTAATAAATATTAATATATCTATAATGTTTTACTGGGACTTTGTTGGCGATTATTATGTCCATTTTAATCTTTAGGGGGGTATACTAGCTACTAGTTCCTTGGTTAGTTCCTTAGTATAACAGAACCTTATAGCTTAGACTACAGTGGGTTCTGTTATTAGGCTAGGTATATAGGTATAAATAAAGTAACAACGTAATAATAACTGGTAGAGTGGTTGCCTAATAGATTAACTCTAATTGTATTCTAAGATTTACTATAAGGAGAGAACTATCTACGGTAGAGACTAAGGTCCTTTAAATATATAACTATACTCCTAAGAAATCCTCTCTTGTACGTAAGGTACGTGTTATACGTATTATATATAGACGTACACTACATATACTCCATACACCGCGTATAATATTATATAACTCGCTTACCATTTCTTGTTACATGGTTCCACCGGATCTATCCTAGACTGTGCCTATATTAACTAACTAGCTTCCTCTAACTCTTCTCTAAGTAGTTATAATATTATACTTAAAGCATCTATAATACTATCTTCCTTCTCTTTATCTTTGTCCTTAAAGATTCCTAATATCTCCAAGTCGTCCACTAGAGGTGTAATGTCCGTTTAATTAGTCTAGTTAATATCCTTATTTATTATACCTAAAGCTTCTTCTTCCTTATAAGCGTAATATTGTGCTCGCACCGTGGCTGCCATACTGTTGCTTGGTAAGATAATGTTATCTCTATATTCTCGCTGTGCGAAAGCGGGGTTAGTGTATATTATAATAGCAAGTCCCTTATCTTAATAACCCTTATCTTACTTAGAGTGTACTAAAGCAAATATTTAATTGTCCTATAATATTCGCTCTATCTCTAACGCTAAGTATACGCGTTCTATAACTCTTAATAGTCTTTAAGTTCCCTAAGTAACTTATTATAGGGTCTCGTGTTTAATCTACCACTGTAAAACTTAAGTCTAAGTTGGCCGCCGCACGCGCCAAACTCCACCATTCTACTGAAGAGACCGCTTAGGCCCTTAAGGCTTAACGTTGCTCCTTTAAGTCTTAGTAGGTTATATTTGCTTGGTTAACCCATCTTAAGAAGGTTTATAAGAAGGTTTGCTCTAAGGAGTAGAAACTAGTTTAATAGGGTCTTAATAAACTAGGTAATAAAAGGGCTAGCTCTCCTCCTATAAGGGAAATAACTCTAAGTAGCTCAGTAATTGCTCCTCTTAGGTCCCCCTTAGGCGATTTATTTTTTAGCGATTTCTCTTTATTAATATTACCTGACCTGCTCTCTTTTAATACTTCTATACCTTTTCTATAGCTTTTTTTAGGTTGCTTAGTGGTTTCTAAATAGTCTTACTATAGCCTATCCACTTTACTTTATACTATATTTTATTATCTACATCCTTATAACTAATAATCTTTAAAACTTACTATTTATCTTCCTCTTATTCTTTATATATGTCTACCTTATAGACTGGTGGCTTAATATTCCCGTATGCTAGCTCTAGCATTGCAATATATTATATAGGGTAGATTTTCATTTTAGCTAGTAGGTTTAACTTATATATAACTAATAAAATTCTTTACTTGATTTTAAAAGGTCCTAGTCTAATATAGTCCAATTTCTTACTTAGTTATTAACTCTTAAAATTTTTATATAGTAGCTATACTTTATCTCCCTCCTTAAGATCTGGCCCCTTAGATCTCTTAGCGTTATAGTACCTTTTTATTTATTCTTATACTAGTTTAGCTGTTTCTTTAAGGTCTATATAAAGATTCATTAACGTCTCCATTCTTTGCTTAGCTGTGCTACTTGTCTTTTTTACTTAATATAGCGATAATAATATTCTTGGCTTATACCCATAATTTACCTTAAATAGTAATATCCCTATTCCTTCTTATAGTGTTATATTGTATGCAAACTGTATAACTGGTAATAACAATACCCAATTATTCTATACGTAATTAATATAGTGCCTTAGATACTACTTTAGTATCTAGTTTAGTCTTTCTATTTATCCGTCTATCTACGGATAATACACTATAGATATTACTACGTAAACCCCTTATTCTGCTAGAAACACTTTCTAAAATGCTACTATAAATCTTAGATCTCTGTCTAATATAATTTTATCTAGTGCTCTATATCTTGTAAATACTTCCTTTATATAGATTCTAGCGACATCTTCTACTAATATCTCTTTAGTGCATGCTATAAAGTATCCCCACTTTATTAGCTTATCTACTATTACTAAAATCACGTTATAATCTTGTCCTGTAATAGGATCTCTTAACTTTAGTAACTTAATAATAAAGTCCTATAATATAACCTCCTATAGTTTTCCTGGTGTCTTAATAGGTTATAGCCCTTTATATAGCTTATACCTCGTCGGTTTGTTCCTTTAGCAATCTAGATATTTCTTAGTAACTTATCTTACTAGTCCCCAGATTTCTTAAATAATATACTCCTCTTAAAGTCTTAACACTAAGCCTATAGCTCTATTATATTCTTATATTATTCCCTTATGGAATTCCTTAACAAATTCTTTTATAATAGACTTAGGTATATACGTTGCTTCTCTGTTTTTATATTGCTTTAAGTCTGGATCCTCTGCCTATACTTCTTAGATCTTTTGTATCTAATTACTTTCTAGTAATTTATAGATCTGATTTTTCTTAGTTACTATAATCTTTGGATAATTATACCTAATTAATTTGTCTTAATCCTTTTATAATAAAGCTCCCAATAGCTTTTTATTACTTTGTAGTTTAGCCTTCCTACTTAGAGCGTCTACTCGCGTATTGTCTATACCCTTAGTATACTAAATTTCGAAATAGTATTCTATAAGCATTTCCGCCTATTTAACCTGTCTTTAGTTAAGTTTCTTTGTTATTAGGAATCCTATAAGGTTCTTATAGTCTATCTTAACTATAAATGGTTTCTCTGTGCCTTGTAAGAATGCTCTCTATTTTTTAAGTGCTGTAACTATACCTAACAACTTCTTGTTGTAGATGTTATAGTTTAACTCTAGTAGTATTATCTTTTAACTGTAGTATGCCACTGGGTGCCATCCATCTTAATATTTCTATAGGAAGTACGCCCCTAGTATAAAGTCTGATGTATCTATTTCTACAACCGTCTCTAGACCTGGTTGATAGATCTTAAGAACTGGCTCCTAGGTAAATAACTCTTTAATTCTTTTAAATAGTTCTTATTATTCCTTTCCCTATACCTACGGTTCCTCTTTCTTTGTTAACTGTATAAATGGCTTAACGTCCTATAACTATTGTGTTATAAACCTTCTATAGTAATTACAAAACCCTAGAAACGATCTTAACTGCGTAATATTCTTTAGTTCTTGCTAATTTACTATAGCCTTAATCTTCTTTAGATCTATGCTAAATTGGCCTAGTTTAATAATAAATCTAATAAAATCGGTCTTTTTGGTGAAGAATTTGTATTTTTTAATTGCTACTAGTATCTATTCTTTTTGTAGTCTTTTTAAGACCTACTTAACATATTTTCCGTGCTCTTCCTTACTCTTTAAGTAGATAATAATGTTGTTAAGGTATGCCATAATAAATTCATCTAGGTGTTCTTCTAATATACTATTAATTCGCTTCTGGAATATTGCTAGTATATTTATAAGCCTAAATTGCATAACTAATAGCTTATATAGTCCTTCCTTTAACCTAAAGGCTGCCTTCTATTTGTTGCCTTCCTTAATCCTAATCTGATAGTACGCCTATCTCAGATCTATCTTTGTAAAGATCTTTATATTGCCTATCCTATCTTAGATTTTACTAATTAAGGGTAAAGGATATCTATCCTTTCTAGTAATGCTGTTTAACTGTTTATAGTCTATACATATCCTAAGTTTTTTGTTTTTCTTTGGGATAAATAACACTGGATATTCTACTGATGACTGTAATGGTCTAATATATCCCTTTTATAAGTTCTCCTAGATAAACTCCTTAAGCGCTATTAACTCTATTTTAGTAAGCTTATAGATTAGAAAGAACTTTAGACTTATTCCCTTTTCTAATTCTATCTTATAGTCCTAAGCTGTATGCTCTAATAGCTTTTTACTTTCTAGTAACCATAACTTTTTACCATACTTATAGTATTTCTTTGGTATATAACTTAAGCCTTGCTTAGTCTCTTTATATATCACTTTAACTTGGTACTATACCAACTTAGTTTACTATCACACTTTACGCTGTTATATATCCTTAATACTAACTTAACCTGTAACCTAATTAATCTTTAGATTATACTTCTATAATTAAGGCATTTCTAGTATCGCCTTGTCCTGTCCTAACGGTAGGATATTAAAAGACATTCTAACTGGTCTCCCTTTAATAGTTATCTAAATAGGTCCTATTTTAAGATTAATAATGCCTCCTCTATAGGCTATCTAATCTCCTAAAATTGTTATAAGTGGATATAGGTGTTTCTTCTATCTATATAGTAACCCTATCCTTTCCACTACCTTTGGTAATATATGGTTCCTTATTGCTCTACTATCTACTAACGCTTTAAACTGCTGATCTTGCTACTTAGCTCTTAAATTTAGGTGTTGTTCTTAAATTCCTTTAAGGGTCTAAGGCTCTAATACTAGTTCCCTTTGGTCCTATACACCTCCCCTTTTCCTAACTGTTGGCTGCTAGATCCTGCCTATACTTAGTTTAACTTTGGCTAATACTTAGTTTATTTCTTTTCCTTTATATGCTATGGATAAGTGTTTTCTAGGCACTCCTACTACTATTGTCTGTCTAGGCATTCTTCTATAAGGAATCTTCCTGGTTAAAGTATTAAGTCTCCTTAACCTTGTACTTCTACTGGGTGCTAACTATGTATATACTTAGCATTTCTAAACCGCTTTTCCTTTAGTGCCTAATATATCTTTACTAGGTACTTCCGGTTCTTATCTTTAGGTGCTCTATATATATTATATATGTTATCTATATAAGCTATCTATGATAGTATATAATGCGCTATATGTTTTGGGTTAACTCTTAGTTTATCTTTATCCTTAAGTTTAAACCTGTACCTAGTTAACCTAACTACTAGTATTTCTGCTGTGGGTACTAAGATTTATTGCTTACCTTTTTAGTCCTTAGATCCCTCTTCTAGGTTTCTTAACATTATAATTAATGCTCCTTTAATATAACTTATGCGTTTTTCCGTAATGGGTTAGTCTTAGACAACTTTTTTGTCTAGCTATATATAAAAATCTTCCTATTTGTTATTGTGTTATTACCTATACCACTTTCCGTACAACTGGTTTAGTATGTATAGTCTATCCATTAGAAAGTACCTTGTTATCGCTGTATTATAATATCCTTTAATATGTCTTTCTTTAAACCTAGTTGGAATATTTAGATCCTTTTCTTATTCTAGTTTGTCTAACCACTTTGCCCTAGGTGTCCCTATACTCGGCCTATTAGTAATTCTTCGCATAGGTACTCTGTCCCTTATATAACCTAGCATAGCTGACCTCTTGTCTAGCTTTTGCTCTTACTATATAGTGATTCTTGTTCTAAACTTATCTATAGTTTCTTGTTTTCTGTGTTTTATAGCTAGATCTTTGTAGTTATCTTGCTTTTTAATCCTAGTATTAACTGTTTAATTTTTAGGCTAAATACTGTGTTTACCTAGGATTGCTAATATTCTTATTTGTTCTCCAAACTTATAGTTCTTAAACTTGCGTCCTATACTTATTTATTTATTACTAAATTAAGTTACTGCCTTTTCCTATCAGTTTTCGTCTATTATGGGTCCTTGGGTGTGTCTTATCTCGTCTTAAAAATCTTAAGCTTTTTTTATCTCTTCTTAAGAATCTTAAGCCTATGGCCTTTTGCCTTTATTAAGTGATAAGCTAGCACTAGCAGTTGTCTACTTACTTAGTTTCTTCTAAATATTACTCCTATTGTCTTGTAAAGCGATGGAAATTGTATCTAATGGTGTTATAATATCCGTTACTAAACCTTATTTGGTAATGGTCTTAGTTTCTACTTCTATTTTAATTTCTCTAAGGTCTATATACTTCTAGTAAGCTGCCTTTATTGCCTTATTGTTAGTAAATGCTTCGCCTATATTGAATTTATTATCTTTAATGTCTAATCTATGAGCTGGTTTGCTGGTTCCTTTAAACTTAAATAATAATAGCTCCTATAGCCAATAGCTTATGCTGTACTTAGCGTCCTTATGAATTCGGTATACGTTGTTATAATAATATATAAAACTGTTAATTAAACACTCTTTTGTTCCTTGTAGTGTACTATTATTCCTTTATACATACGTGCCGTCTACCAGTCTGGTTCCCTTTACTATATAGTTACTCTAACCACCTCTATAGTCTCTGGCAAAATAACCCTGTTTTTTGTAATTTATACAAGCTCTATCTTTAAACTATTTTTCTTGCTATAGAGTCCGCCTAAACGTCTTCTACTGCTAAGATTCCTGGTTTAGCCTCTACTTTTAGGTCCTTTAATTACTTAATTCTTAACCTTTAGGTTTCTATAGTTTCTTTTCCTATCTTTAGGTTTCTTTAGTACTACTTAGGTCTATTGGCTCTGCGCCATTCTATAGTTTTTGACTTTGTGTCTGTTGTTGCGTACTTTACACCTTATACAATTATGGAACTCTATCTTGCCCTCTCTTAGCTTGTTTCCTTTGGTAGATCCTATTATCAATCTTTATTAACTGATTTATTAACTCTCTTAGAGTATCCACATCTTTTATTAGGATAATTGCGTTTTGGACTTTAGCCTTAAGTCCTTGTTTATACTGTGCTATAAGCGCCTTGTTATTCCACTTAACCTATATAGCTAGTGTTTAAAACTGTGTTATATACTTAATTACTAAAGTGTGTTGTACTAAGTTCTAAAGCTTTTATTCCGCTATAGTTGTGGCCTCTAGGTCTCTAAATATCTGCGTTAGTTGCTCTGCGAACCCGTTTTAACTGGTAAATATATACCGTACATCCTAGTTAGTAGTTGTTATGCCATTAGCCTATATTTCCGTAAGATACGGCTTAAACTATTTAAGTGCCCTCCCTATTAGGAATAATCCTGTGTAGGCTACTTAATCTAACGATATTGCTAACTTCGCTCCTTCCTATACTACCTTAAAGTGCATTTGTATAAGAAATCCTTTAAGCTTCGACTTCTCTCCTAAGAATTGTTTAATTAAAGGTAACTTAATCTTTACTACTCCAATTCCATTAATGCGTTCTTTAAGTATCCTATTATTATCTTATAAGTAATTAACCATTTCCTATAACTGACCTTATATAACTACTTAAGAATCCCCCTTGTCTATACTGGTATCACCTAGCCCTAAGGTTGTGGCTGCCATCAACGCCGTTATAACTGGTACTGCTCTTAGTGGCATGTTATTTAATTTTATTCTAATACCGTAACCTTAGTAGTGAATATATAACGGAACCTTATAGCTTAGACTACAGTGGGTTCTGTTATTAGGCTAGGTATATAGGTATAAACAAAGTAATAACGTAATAATAACTAGTAGAGTAGTTGCCTAACAGATTAACTCTAATTGTATTCTAAGATTTACTACAAGAAGAGAACTATCTATAGTAGGGACTAAGGTCCTTTAAATATATAACTATACTCCTAAGAAATCCTCTCTTATACGTAAGGTACGTGTTATATATATTATATATAGACGTACACTACGTATACTCCATACACTGCGTATAACATTATGTGACTTGCTTACCATTCCTTGTTATATAGTTCCACCGGATTTATCCTAGACCATACCTGTATTAACTAACTAGCTTCCTCCGACTCTTCTCTAAGTAGTTATAACATCGTACTTAAAGCGTCCGTAACACTTAGTTAGTTCCTTAGTTAGTTCCTTAGTTAGTTCCTTAGTTAGTTTCTTAATTAGTTCTTTCCCTAGTTCCTTATTAGGTTCTTTTAGTTTAGGTTATAGGTATAGCTTTACTACTATAGTCCTAAAATTAGTAAGTCTACTAGGGAGCTATACCTTATATATCTCTCTGTTAATTCTAAGTAACTTAAATAGGCTAGTCTATTTACTACTCTGTCTAGTATTGCCTTTACGCTATATAAGTACTTCTAAGTTAAGAGGGAGGTTATAGATTATGGTAATAGATAGGCTGTTTTATTGGTTTAGTGTATTATTAACTTACTTCTTTGCCCTAATCCTTACAATTTCCTCTATTGCCTTCTTTATAGCTGCCGTTCGCTATATAATAGAGGGTGTTAATAGGTTAAGTTTGCTTATTTAAGGGTAGGCACTAAAGATAAGGAGTCTTGGGACTAGGCTATCTAGGCTAGCTATATTATTGGCGGCTTTTACTGCTATTTATAGAGCTAATTCTTTAGTTATTCCTAAGTCCTATAACTCCTCTATAATTATCTGGTATGCTTAGTATAGTATTAGGTAAGCTTTTTTTACTATTTTAATAAACTAGTAAGCTTCTACTAGGACGCTCTTAATTAATATAGCTATTGCCATAGCGTACTATTAAAACTCCTTACTTATAAAGTTCTTTTTGGCATTATAGGTAATATAGTTAGGTTGTCTAATATAGGTGTTAATCTATTAGAGTTATAGGGTATCCTAGGTATATTTTATAGGGATATTATATAGCTATCTTGCGGCTTGAAATCTAGTAGCTTTATTAATTACATAGAGGATAGGGCTTCTATTAATGTATATAATATTAATAAAATTAGAATGGTTAAAGTTAGAATATTGGTCTTCTTATAATATAAACTTAAACTATTTAGGGGATTTGCTGTGTTTCTAGCAGTGGGAGCAGAACTTAGTAAGATAGTTAATAACCTACTTATTAATGTTGTTATAGCCAGAGTGTTCTAATACCTTATATAGCTTGTCTGCTAATAGATGTCTAAAGCGGCGGTAGAGTCGGCGGAGTTTAGTAGTGGTTAGGTAGTAAGGGTTTTAGTTAAATAAATAGGTTATAAATAACTGTAGTAACTCTTCCTATAGTAAGAAGGGGTGGCTAAATTAGCAAACCACTAGTACTAATTTTATTGGGGTGACTAAAACATTCTTAAGGTTATTGTAATAGACCTTTAGTATATCTATATCTATAAGGTATAGTAGGAAGGGTGTGTTAGTCTTTATAATATAAAACTTAATATTACTAACTGGTATATTAACTATAATAGAGCTAATAAAAGGGGTAGAGCCAATACTAAACTGGACATTAATAGCGCCAGCCTTTAAGGTATTAATAATAGTATTATAGGTCTTCCTATATATAAGGTATTATCTATAACCTACTATTAAGGCTCCTGTGTTAATTATTACTCTATAGAACTTATTAGAGGTATATTAGCTAGTAGTAATATAGGCAAATAGGTCTAAGTTATTATAGTAAGTAGTTAGGTTAGTGCCGGTAATTATATAGGTAAAGGATTAGTCTGCTAAGTTAGTTACAGTATTAATAGCTCCTTTGTGCTGTATTGTTCTAAAAAAGGTAAGGAATAGTTTAGTTTGTTCCTAAGTTAGAGATAGTAATAGTAACTTAATATTAATTATAAGAGCTTCTATTGCGTTATTAATGGATTCTAAGTTAGGTTTATTATTGTAGTCTATTTCCTTATACTTAGTAATATATTACTTGGCGTGCCTATTAAAGTAGCGGTTAAGTCTGTTTTTAAACTTCTTTCTTAATTTGTTGCGTTCTTCTCTTAAGTATTTAGATAACTAGTAATCTTACTTATAGCAGATAAAGCAGCGCTTCTTTAGTAATACATATTGGTTAGATAAAAATAATTGTGTTCTATAAGGTAATTGAGGGTATTATCTATGGTAGTAGCGGTTAGTGAAGAAGGCTTAGGGGTTCTCACTATTTAACTTTTTAAATGTTATAATGGAGGATTATAAGTTATTAATTAGGCCAGTTAAGCTATTAGAAGCTTTAAAGCAGGCATATTAATACACTAGTAACTCCTAGTAGGCGTTAATAAGCTTATTATAAAGAAACTTATCTGTGCATAAATCTAGGTTAAGACTATACTAGAGGTGTTTTGGTTCTTTAATAAGCAACTATAGGCAATCTAGGGTTGATTTACTAGTGTTCTTACCCTTGCTTATTACAGACCATAAGGTTATTAAGTTCCACTGCCCTAGTATACTACGTCTATACTTAGGTCCCCTAAAGTAGTAATATATTGCGTTATAGATTTGGTTAAATAAAAGGGTTATAGTGACGTTCTTAAGGTTAGTATAGTAATAGTTAAGTGCTAAGCCGCGTAGCATTATAGGGTAGGCTTTAACCTTAGCTTCTTAGGGCATATTAGCTCTATTACAGAGGTTATGGAAGATAGTAAGTTTAAAATTAAAGTTGTTATTTTCTCTACTGTACTTGTTGTCTTCTATATATATCTTTATAAGGTTTATTAACTCCTTGCTAAAACCCTAGCTTAATAAGGTATGTTATATTAATAAGATAAGTTGTACTAATAAGGTAGGTTATAGGGTTAGTAAGGTTAAGGTTAGGGTTTTAATGGTAGTTTATAAGATTAGGTTTTTGATAGTACTAGTACTAGTACTGGCACTAGCAAAGTTGTTCTTAAAAAGGTAGTTAATTCGTCCTAAATTAAACTTCCCTCTAGTTGCTATATGCTTCCTAATCTTAAGCTTAGTCCATTTTATAGGATCTTCTTCTTATAAGGTGTTAAGAAGGGCTTCTAGCATTATGGTATTTCTATACTTCTTAACCCATACACTATAAACTTAGAGGAATTGTTAAAGGTTATAAATAGTAATCTAGTTATAGTCTCTAAAGGTCTATGCTATAAAGGTACTAAAGTCTTTATGGTAGGTTTCCTATAGATTATTGTCCTTAAGCTTATATGCTTTGTACTTAAGGAGCTTAAACTCTATAAATTCTTTAATCTCCTTCTTATTAACGTTCTTAGATTGTGCATTAATTCCCTTGCTCTATCTATCTTGTCCTTTGTTAACTTGTGCCCTAATATCTAATATGTTAATTCTTATGGCTCTTGTTAAGGTTCTAAGTAAAAATGCATAATAGACGTAAACTAAGGGTTTCTTGTCTTGTTAAGTTCTAAACGCGTAGTAGACGCAAATTAATTAAAATGCGTAATGGACGCGAACCAAGGGCCTATACTGGATAGGGCTCGGTTCTTTAAATACCTAGGGACTATATATAAAGAATTAAGGGCCTCTCTTGTGAGATAGGGTTGGTTCTTTAGGTACACATTAACTAATACTCCTTGGTAAGTGATCTGGTGGTAAGCGTGCGTAATAGACGTAAATTAAGGGCCTATACTAGATAGGGGTTAACTCTTTAAATACCTAAGGACTGTGTATAAAGAATTAAGGGCCTCTCTTATAAGATGGAGTTGGTTTTTTAGATACATGTTAACTGATACTCCTTAGCAAACGTTCTTAATAGATTGCCTCTAGTTAAAAAGGGGCCATTTAAGTTCGCCTCTCTTTGTAGATAATACGTCTCCTAATCTATAATTACTAATTAGTGTTGGTATCACTTCTGGTGATATGTAATGCTATTGTAATAGTATAGGGTGGTAACTGATTTTGATTAATGCTTAATTGATTTTCCTATTCTATAGGTGGAATTTAGTGGATTTTCTGAGCTTGCTTAGCTTACGTAACCAAACCCTTTTGACTCGCGTTCGCAGGCAAGTTGCTGTAAATTGCCCTAGATTGCCGTCACGTGATGGTAATTTGCGGTTATATAACTGCAAAGACGTAACCTTGATTAGACACTACTATTTACTCTTAGTTCTACCTCCTAGCGCGTTAAATCTAGTCCTTACTAACCCCATTTAGCTCTACTATCTTAGCGCTAGCGCTCTACCTAATATACATCTTTTTCTCTAAGAAGATACTAATATACTAAAAGGCCTTTATAACCCAATCTTGCTATAAGTTATATAAGAGGGCCGCCTTATAGTCCCTTATACTTCTCTTAATTAGGCGTATATTATACTATACTAAGTACCTACTAAAGTCTGGAAATAGCTTAGTATTAAAATCCTAGCAGTATAGGAGATAAAAGGCTAGCCTACTAAGTATATAAATAAGTGGTCTCTTGTTCTGTAAGGCCCTAATAGTCTTAAAACGGCTATACTAGTTCTGCTTACCTATATATATAGTAAATATTAAGGGCATATAGTATATAGGGCCTTTACCCTTAAACTTAAAGGTAAATAGATTTAAGATCTTAGCGAAGTGTTTATTACCGCCATAGGTAAGTATATAGTAACCTAGTAGAATATTAATAAGTATATAGAAGTAGCACTTTAGGGATAAAACGGGGCCCCTAGTCTAGAGTTTACAGTAAATACTTTAAAAATCCTCCTTAGTATAACCGTTAAGGAGGGTATCTCTACCCTTATTAGTAAACTGCTCTTTTTTACGCTACGCATCCTTCTACTATAGCGTCTTTAGGTACTCCCTAATACTGTCCTTCTATAAAAATAGGTGGCTATTTATTCCTATAGCTTTCTGTATCTAATAGAGGTCTATTAAAGTAGTAATATAGCTATAAACTAACCGCTATAAGAGACGTGTCTCCTCTTAAGGTATGTTACTAAAAGCTTTATAGCTCTTCCCTTTTAAGGGCTAGGCTATAACCTCCTTAATAAAAAAGAGAAGTAGCTTATCCTCTATAATGGTATTACTATTATAGTACTGCTTTTATTTATAGAAGGCCTAAAGCTAGATAATATATTAGCCGCGGGGTATAATAGGGGTATTATATATAACAGTGTAGTGTAGGAGAATTGAATAAGCGACTTAATTCTAAACCTATGGAAATTAGGTAGAATATATATATAAAAGGTGTAGACAATAAGGGGTAATTAATTAAGTTATTAACCGAGTCAGTGACCGAGTTGGTAAGTAAGTCAATATGCAGGTGAGTTAGATTGGTATTTTAGCGGTATATGGGTAGTCAGTTACATACCCCCCTAGATTTAACGGTGTAGTTAAAGCTATAGAAAATAAAAATAAAGGTAGAGACTATACCAAAATAGGAAATTTTAGATACAATTTAGGAGTAATAAGGGGATAGGGTGATGTTTAAGAGTCTTTATTAGATAATATAGTAGCAATTTGGTGTTAAATATCCACCAAATTTAGTTGCTTTATCCATGCCTTGTACCTTTAATAGGGTAGAATCTTAGTAAGGCTATCGGCAGGCATTTTGTCTATAGGGACCCACTATACGTTAATCTTTTTGTCTTAGACCTCCTGTCTAAGCCAGTACTAATGGACGTCAATATGTCGTAGCTTAGTATCAAGCTTTGGTGTATCCTGTCTTAGGAGTTGTATAGTCTGCATATTGTCGCAAAGTAGAGTAAACTCGCGTTCCAAATTAAAGCTGACTGCCTTAAAGAAACGCTGCCACCAGATAATCTTAACGGCAGCCATAGACAGGGAGAGAAGCTCTGCTTTAGTAGTTAAGCAAGTTAATAATCTCTATAGGGTCGCCTTCCAGTTAATTAGTCCTCCAAATAGTATAAAAAGATATCCTTAAGAGCTCCGTCTGGTGTCTTTATGGTCCACAAATACTGCATTAGATGCTCTATAAAAGGTAACGTCTTCTCCTTTAGGGTTTCTGAAGTAGATATATACTCTAAATACTTCACCAGAGTATTTAATAGCTGTCAATTTTGTTTTAAGGCAGTAGGCAATAGCTTAACTAGCTGCATTAAGGTGCTTTTAACTTGGATTAGTAAGAAACTCGGCCAGCTTAGAATGCGTCTTAGTAATATTAGGTCTTCTAAATACGGCAAGGTGCGCAAGGGAACCGACTCGTTACTAATAGGCTAGAGTTCTTTAAGAGTTCGTCTACTGGTTAGACGGAGTTAGTTCTTTAGCAGAAAGTAGTAACTTAGGAAATCTTCCTGGTTAAATATTGAATTAATTAGCTATCTTTTTAATATAGGAATCTTAGCAGAGCCAGAGCTTTCTACTTAGTCGATCTTATTTAATTTGGATTCCTAGGAACTACTATAGGTCTCCTAGTGCACAGATCTTATATTAGTGCAGTAATTTAGCTTTAAATTCCTATAGTCTTAAAAGGTCCTTTTTGGCAACTAAAATGGCAATATTGTCTATATAAAAGAAGATAATAAGTTATCTATTGGTATAAAGGCAGTTTATACTTAGGACAGGCTTTAATCCAAATTTAGCCAGTATATTTATAAGCTCTTTATACTAAAGTAGTAGTAAGACCTTTAATCCATATAGCGCCATAAGTAGCTTTAGGATATATCCGTTTTAATTAAAGCCTTCTAGGCAGTAACAGTAAACTGGCTTGTCTAGTCTTGCATTTATAAATGCGTTTATAGCATTATACTATTAAATCTCCAAATTAAATGTGGCTGCTATAGCTATAAGGGCACAGAATATTCAAGCAGCTAGGGTTACTGTATAGATCTCTTCCTTAGTAACCTATAGGTCTCCACAGACATATAGTCAAGCCTTTAGCTTTTATAGGTAGCTGTTACTGTCAAACTTATATTTAAAGACCCATTTTAGTGGAAGGATCTGCTCATTATATACTTCTTCTTTTAGTACAGTCTTAAATATCTCTTAGCGTTTTAGGTTATTATATTCTTTTTCCATGGCCTTTTAAAAGCCGGTAGTTAAAGGGTGCTTTCTTAGCTTTTTAAAGTTCCTTAGTTTAGGAGGAAGATTATCTCTATACAGGGAGGATCTAGTTCAGTTAATGTCCTTTACTAGTCCTATGGCAAAGCCAGCGTAGTAACCAAATAGGGTAGGTATATTGGCTAGTGCTGCTACATACGCTTAACATTAAATTCATTTAGAACCTTCTAGTAGGATAAGGTTGGCAGAAGAATCGGCCAAGACCTCATTAGCTTATAGAGCTGTATTTAACGGTTCTGGTAAACTGCTTAACTAGGTAGAACCTATTTCAATTATATCTAAGATATTATCTTAAAATCCTCTCAATGTGGTGTTTGTTTCTAGCAGATCTGGAGATACTGTTCTACTAGGAGTTAGTAGCTATTTAATGTCCTTTATAGGAGGCTCTACTAAGTCGCTTAATATAGTTATTTAATCTGCATTTAAGGTAGGTCTATATAGGATAAATTTATCCTTAAATTTATCCTTATAGAGAGGTTCTAGTAGACTAATTGCCTGGATAGTGTCTTCTAATGCTTCCCTAAGTAGGTAATTAATATTTTAACCCTTAGGGTTATAGAATAAGGTCTTATTAAATATAACGTCTCTAGTTTAAATAACTTTATAAAGATTTAGAATCTAGATTTAGTAGATATTAGTTAAATTATAGCCAACTAGGTGTCCAATTAATGCATAGGGAGCTAGCTTGTCTCCCTTTCTAACTTGTTTATTCAGCATATAGGTCTTACAACCATATTTATGCATATAGGTAAGTAATAGTAGCTTACCATAGGCGACCTTATATAGAGTTTTCCATCCTAGTTGCTTATTTAGTGTTTAATTAAGTGCATAGCCAGCAGCAAGGAAAGCTTCTAGTCCTAAAAATAGGGGTAAGGATGCTTCTAGCTGTATAAACCTTAATTATTCTATAAGGGTTCGTCTAGATTATTCTACTTCACTATTTTATTCTTTAGTGTATAGTACTTAGTATTTAAAGGTAATGCCCTTATCTACATACTATACTTATAGGGTATCTTCCATTTATCTAAATGCTTATTTATTATTGCTCTAAAAGAAGATAACATCTTAGTAGAATTATATCTTAATTAAGCGGTAAGTCTTACAAATAGTAGGTAGGATAATAGCTTTATTCTTATTCTTGGAGGTAAATATAAAGTTAAATTTGGAATATATATAATAGAAGTGTATAGCATATCTATCGCCGTTGTACCCTAGTACTCTAAGGTAGATAATATTAAGTGGCTAGAAATTTATATTCTTATCTTTAGGAGATCTGCTATATATGCTTTACTAGTAAGTAAACTTCATATTCGATTTTAAGCGGTGCTTATTTATTGGTTTTAAATTCAGTCAGCTCTACGCTAATAACGTGCTTAGGAAGCTGCGCAATAGCATCAGGTCCTATATAGCCGAGAATTTTGTGCTATCTTATAGCTATGGCTCCGATTAGTTTGCGGGCCATTTAGCTTGGCTAAAATCTTCCTATTAAGAAGGTTAATTGAGTTAAATCTAGGGTGCTTATAGGCTCTCTATGCATCAGTGCCTAGTGGCCCCCTAGTTATTTTGTATAGCAGACTATTTTGCTAGTTGCTAGACGGTATAGCAAGTTTCATCCTAAGTCGAAATAGATATTATTATTAGTAGCTTTTAAGAGTGCTACGATATTTATAAACATGGTAGGTACTAGTGCTATATAGAATAGCTTCATTTTTAACTTCCTAGTAGGTGTATTAACAGTAATGGTTACTATTCTATAGGCTTAAAATTTCTTAAAATTTCCGCTAGCAATCAGGTAGTTATCTTCTGCTGCTAGGTAGGAGAAGGTAAAGTCTTCTTTATTATTATAGACGTGGGTATCTGCACTAGGGTTAAGTATCTAGGTATTCTGGAGTTTAAAAGGAATTTAACTAGTACTAAATGCGGCAGTATAGCTAGTCGGTTTAGTAAAAGCTGGGGTTTTAGAATTAAAATTAATTATAGATTCCGTATTCTAATTATTCTCCTTTACTTCCTATTCTCTTTTTTAAATTTAGTGTTGGTATGCATTAACAACGTGCAGAATACATATATCACAATAATATATACTATGCGGTGTTGTTGGTGGATTCTTACTCGTTCTATCTACACGTCCCGATAATACATATGCGCGTCGCGTAGATCACGTGCTTTATACACGTGATATACGAAACGAATATATATACCAACACTAGAGCAACTCTAAAGGAAACCAAATCGTACTATTCCCGTTATTCGTAGCGTATACGCAATAACTAGCTCTTCCGTCCGTAATACATAATAGCTTCTCTACAGAATAGGATTCGAGTAGTGGTCCTAGCAGAGCTTGGCAGGACTTGGTGGACTTGGCGGAATATGGCAGAATGCCGTAGATTGCCGTTAAATTGCCATTAGATTGCCGTAGATTGCCATTAGGTTGCCATCTCACGGTTAGTCTCTGATTGCTAAGTTAATGGAAATAGGTGGACGCGTATAAGGCGTTACGGGGGTGTCCCGTGATAATTGCTATCTAATAAAGATACTAAGTTAAGGAGAAGAAGGAGAATTAGTAGGGGTAGTAAGTGGACATATCGCAAGGGTCGCTAAGGCGCTAGTGGTAAGCAAGCCAATAGCGATTTTCCATGCCGGGCATGGAAAATCCTAATTGGCTGGTTAAATTTAGGGTCCGTAGAATATGGCACCATTACAACGCTACGCTAAATTTTAGTTTGTTTGTTCAACCTACTCCATAGTCTACAGTTCTAAGTAATTGGTATTAATTAACTTCTTAAGAGCCGTAGATACCTTGCTCTTAGTTATTAAGTTAGTAGGGTTACTATTACCGTTAATCTACTTAACTTCCATAATCTCTCTACGCTTGTATAACTAACGGAGACACATAACATCTATTATAAGACGTTTCTCTTATATAGTGCCTAGCTTGACAAGATATTTATAGAGTAATTTTAAGTCGGTACAAAGTATAAGTGGGAGTTCAATCTGTAAGAGTTATTTAATAGTTAACTTAATTGCAGCGCCGATGTTAAATCCGTAGGCTATTGCGTAGAGTTCTAAGGCTAGTACGCTTCTAGTAACTCTCTTACACTTAATTAATAACTAGTAAATAATATTAGCCTTATATAACGCGTCCTCTAATACTAGTACATATCCTATTTGTAATGAGAGGTCCTTATTATTAGCGAATAAGGCGTTAATAAAGGTAAGTAGGCGTAATATGTTAATGTCCAATTTAACAAACATAAGGCCTCTTATTGGATTTTTAATCTGCAATTGTAGTTATTTATTAAGTGCTATAACATCTTCCTTTTTAGGGTTAATTACCTAGGCTATAAAAGAGAGATTAAATAAAGCTTCTGGTTAACATATAGAGGCAATATACGCACCTCTTGCGCGTTGCGCAACATATTGTTCCTTTATAGTCAGTGCATTACAGACAATACCTCTTAAGCTTGTGGTTATAGCTATTTTACCAAGGTGGACCATATTTAGGTTCTTACACTAGTGTTCCTAGGTTATTATAATATTGCCTTCCTAAGAGAGTTAAATAATGCATCTATTAAATTTAAGTAACTACTTAACCATAAGTTGCTCGCGTTCTTTTATAAGAAATTAAGCCTTTTTTAAATGTTATTGCTCCGCATCCGCGAAGGTAGTATTAGCCAGGAATAGAGTGTTATTAGTTTAAAGGCCAACAATGCCAAAGTAGTTAGAAGTGTTGCTCTATAGGAAGCACAGGTTATACGTTAATAAATTTATATCCAATTCCTTAATATAATAATTATAGTAGGTTATAAACTAGTAATTGCCTGCTTCTAGAACACTATATAAGGGCTTAATTACCTTTAGGATTAAGTTCTTTCTAATGCCTAGTTAACTTCCCAACTTGTAAGGTAGTTAAATATAGAAGTCTTGATTTAGCTTTATAAGAGATTAGACATACGCCTAGGAGATATCTTATAGGTATAACTATATACCGTTGCCTTATAGTATCGCTACAATATATAGAATAAGGCGTTAGCTAACTCATTAAATAGTAGGTAACTAGGTTAGTACAATACCCTTTTTAAGATTGTTGTACGCTTAGACGACAAGTCTCAATTTCTTAAAGGCTTTATTAGTACTGGGGTTCTTAATCTTATCTATAAATTATAAGTTAAAGATTCTAACTCCTGCGGGTATATCTTAAGGGTTAATTATCTTAAATACGCCCTTTTCAATCAGTCCTGTAATTTCCTTTTAACGGGACGTTTTAAACTGCTTATAGTTGCTATCCTCTTGTAAGAATACAGTAATATTAGCAGTATTAACGTGAAGGGGATACTTATAGGGTCTTCCTCTTCCCTAGCGAGGTGGTTATACTTCTCCAGTTTTAGTAAGGGACGGTTTCTATATAGAGATAGTTTCTGTGGGCGGTTCGCATATACAGGCAGTTTTGTTAACTTGGATATTATTAACTTAGGTGCCGTTATCTTAAATGTCTTTAATATAAATATTTCTATGGTCTGTTAAGTATGGTTTAACAGCAGTACTACAGAACTTTATAGGGCCGCTAGGTAGGTTAATAGCACACGTTTCTCCTTTAACATTTAGTAGGTTATATAGTCCTACCCAGTATCTAGGTTATCCTATATTGCCTTCTCTCCAGACCAGTACTAAAGAGTTAAGGGGTAGATTATAAATTACGGTAGTGCTGGGGCCATTATACATGTTAAGTGCATCTACAACCTGGCGCTCTATTTATATCTTCTTTACTTCCTCCATAGCTTTCTTAAATATAGTCGCACGCTATATCACTATAGGTAAAGGTGCGTTGGACTCTATTATTTAGGGGTACGCTCTAAATACCAATAGCGTGGGTATTAGGCCGTCTGGTCCTGCGGAGTCATTAATTGCTTTAAAGGCCATTTACAGTGCTATATCCTTGTCAATTCCTAGTATCTTAGAAGTAATAATATAGTATATACGTTGCAAGGGGCTGTAGTAACGCTCTACTATGCTAATTAAGTTATAAGCTTTAACCGGTACGCTCTTTGTATTAGTGCCCATGTTAACCATATATTACTTAAACTCTCTATTAATAAAGTTCTTTTCTATATTATATGCAATCACATCTAGGGGGCCTAGGTATATGTTAATCTAGCACGCTTATAACATATCCCATATATACTTAGCGCTAATATTCTATAGCTATCTGCCTATTTAAAATTAGGTGCCTTTATTAACAATATAAAGTACGGGCTTGCTGTTAATGTATATAATGTTAATAATAATGCAGTAGTTAAAATTAACATTGTCCTTTAAGGTGAATCTAAATCTGCTTAGTAACTTTCCGTGCTTTTAACAGTATAAGCAGTAGCAGGTAATATGCTCAAGTGTCTTTTAATTAGTATCGTTTTTATAGCCAGCGCGGTCTAATATTCTCTTAAGTCACTCTACTAACGAGTATCTAAAGCGTCGGTGTAGGCGTTACAATTCTACATTAGTTAAGTAGCATGGGTTTTGGTTACAGGACTCTATAATAAATATATATAACGAGGTATCCCATAGTAGAAACGGGTGTCCGAATCGGCATATAACTGGTATAGTCTTTAAGGGGGTTATTAGGACATTCTTTAGGTTGTTAAAGTACACTCATAAGTTATCTATATCTGCTAGGCAAAGCAGGAAAGGGGTATCAACTTTAACAATATGGAACTCTACTGTACCTATTAGTATATCTACCTTAATAGAACCAATAGAGGATATAGAACCTATTCCGAACTATACACTAACTATGCCTCTTATAGACTCATTTAACTATACTTTATTAATCTTCTAAAGTGCAAGAAACTAACTATATCCTACTATAGAACATTTAGAGGCTCTAGTGTTAATTATTATACCTATAAACTTTATTAAGGTGTAGTATAAGGTTATATTATACGCAAATAGGTCTATATTAGTAGTAAATACATCTATTATAGTATTAATAGTTATAACTGCGTGGCTATAAGCTCTATTAGCCAGTTTTAAAGCTATAGCGGTTGCATTATCTAGTTCAATCTTATTGTACAAAGTGTAGTATACTGTGGCCTAGTTGTCCTTATTTAGTAGAGTATTAGGGTCCATATTAATTACCAAAGCGTTAAATACGTCAATAATCTCATCATCCTCGTCATTGTCCTTATTATTGTTGCCTTTGTAGTCCATAATATATTGCTTTATTCGCTCCTAGAAGTGGTCCTTAAACTTATTTCTAAACTTAGTCTTAGACTCTTCTTACTCCTCCTTAGTATGTTTTTATAAGCAACATCCTTCCTTGTTATATATAAAGCAACGTAGTTTCTATCGGTTGCGGTTATATAGGGGGTTGCTACGGTTATTATAGTCATAGTTATTATCTCTTTTATAGAATTATCGGTCCATAAAGAAAGCTTATATCTTCTCTACATGCTCTTTCTTATATACCATAATAGATAATTAGAGTTTATTAATAAGGGCTCTAAGGTTATCTAGTGGGTCAGAGACTACATATCTATATACTAGTATTACCTAGCATAAAGTAACAATTTTATTATAAAGGAAGTCTATAGTTTGTAAGGTAGGTCTAAGGCTATACTATAGTTAATAAAGTCTGTGGATTAGCAATTAGAGGCATTCACTTATAGACTTATCTATATTTTCTGCCATTACTGTTATAAGTATAATAGTATTCCACTTGTCTAGGTTCTTGCATTAAAATCCTAGTCCTTTAAAGAAATTCTAAAGGTGCTTATAAGCTTTAGCAAATAAAAGGTAGGACAGTTAGTTTATATAGAAGTGGTCTAGAGCTAGTCCTTTTAATATAGTAGGGAATGCCTTAAGGTAAACTTCTTAGGGTATATCCGCTTAATTATAGATGTTATAGAATATTATTAATTTATAGTCAAGGCTTTTATTTATACCACCATATTTCTACTCCTCTGTGTATATCTTAGCTATATTCGCAATTTCCTTTCCATAGCCAGTTATAGTAATAGGGCGGTTTTCCTTGTTTGTAGGTTGTTTATAAAGTTACTATATTATTATTGCAGGTTAAGGCGTAACAAATAATATAAAGGTAGAGATAATTATAGATTAAGGTATAGTGGAAAGCATAGGCACTAAGAAACATCTTACTTGTTACTCTTCTAGAGTTCCATGTGTCTTATAATACTAAATACTTCTTAACTTAATACCAGTGTTAAACTTTTTCTTAAGTGCGTTTATCTCTTCTCTAGTCCATTCCATTTAGTCTTCTTTTTATGCTATATTATATAAGGATTAAGGGAGTAATTTGCCTTGTTTATAGTTAGTGTTAACCTATACTCCTCTAGTATTTAGATAATCACATAGTTTTTAAAGCTAGTATAAGTAGATTTGCGTAAAGATATTAACCGTAAAGTCCTTAAAATCTCCCTGGAACGATTCCTAGAGTATTAAGTCTAGCTAGTCGTGTATCTCCATATATATATATACATCTTACATCGTACGTAGTTGGTCAGCTCGTCCTTAGGGACTTCTGTTAGGTTAATTCCATCTTCCTATTTAGCTGCTTCTTCCTCCCAGTCTTTCTCTGTTCCTAACATCTTATATTTTATATATTATTTAGGTAGGTAAGGGTGTTTGTAGGGTAAAGGTAGGGGAACGGTTAAGGAGGCGGTTAAGGAGGCGGTTAAAAAGGTGGTTAAGAAGGCGGTTAAGGGGGCGGTTCAAGTTGTTTAAATAGGGTAAGGTGTTTTACGCAGTAATTCTTCTAAAATAGATAGAACGAGATGTCTAGAAGTCGTCATAGATACTAGATAAGTACTTCTAGGTGGTTTCTCTTCTTCTCTTTAACTAAAATAAGCTAATATAAAAGGTGGATAAGTATAACTATCTTCTAATTTGCTGTAAGGTAGACAGTATAACTGTCTTCTAAGCTATCTACGTGTTTCCTAATCTATGCGCGCTTACTAATTAGTATTAGTATACATTAACAACGTGCAGAATACATATATCACAATAATATATACCATGCGGTGTTGTTAGTGGATTCTTACTCGTTCTATCTACACGTCCCAATAATATATATGCGCGTCGCGTAGATCACGTGCTTTATATACGTAATATACAAAACGAATATATATACCAACATTTAGTTAATAATACATTTAATCCAAGGTATAGATAAGATAGCTTTATCTACTTTCTTCTAGACATCTACCCTTAGTCTCCATCCTTAAGGGCGCTTATGCTTAGTAATATAGTAGCATTTGTTAAACCAATATACAAGGCCGTATATACATTCCTTATTCTATTTTAAATTTAAATTTAAATTGCTATTAGAATTAGAATTAGAATTAGAATTTATATTACCTTAAAGAGTTACAAATACGGAGTTATTAGCAGCTAAGGTAGACGATGCTTACTATATACAATAGTGCTCCTTAAATTCCTTAATAAGGTCGATAATGGATAGGGCTTTTTTATCTTTTTATTCTTTCCTAATTAGGTCTACTTCCAGTACTCCTACAAAACTAAAAGAGATGTCACAGTGCTATAATGCTAATAGGCTAAATAACTACATTGTGGTATAAAGAGGAGAAGGAGGTAAAAGGGGGTATTATATATAAATAGTAGGGGCAGCCGCTAAGGCGCTAGTGGTGGGCCAGCTAATAGTAGGAAACAGTACGAGACAGTACGCGTCAGGACTGTGCCGTGATAGTACTCCCCTCCCCAGAAGATTTGGTCCCTAAACTAAATAAGTAACCTATTTTTGCTGTAAAGATACCACTTCTGCTTACCGCCCTTAACTGAGCTAATAGCGATTTTCTATGCCGGGCATAGAAAATCTTGATTGGTTAGCTTAATGAATAAAATCGGTAGAACTCCACACCGCCACCACATAGCGCTTCTTGGCAAAAAACCAACCAATTAAACAACTTTAACCGGCAGTCAAAGTTCCATAAGATCTTAACCACTACAAATTACCTTTGTGGTTGGCTATGGCCTTGGCGTGGCTCTCCCTTATCTTATGCCCAGTCTGGGGGTCCTAGCTTCTTAGGGTGTTGTTTATAGAACTTTAGTAGTGCGCGCTTATACCCTTTTAGGGATTTCTTGGGTTCCCAGGTTTTCTCGTTATAGTATTTCTATTTAATATAGTATATTAAGCTATACTTATCTATTTGTTTATTATGTACATTAAGGATCTTTTTAAATTCCCACTTATCTATGATATTACTGTTATTATCCCTTTTAGCTATCCTACCTGTAACATTACAACGTTCCTCTTTATTAATACATACTTAACTAGAGATCTCTTTAGGGAACCAGAGGCGGACTTTTAAAGCATGGAAAGACTTATTAACATAGATATAGTCTAGAAGGTCAACTACAACTGCTCCTCTATAGGCAGCTAGGATGGGCCAGGGTCCATCCTAGTTATTATTCTACTTCCTCTTAGGCCGGTTGGTCTTTATATTTTTAAGGCTAACCATAACTATATTATCCTTTTTAAATATTATACCTTCGTCTTGTTTTATATTAGCGTTGTCTTTATATTATCACTAGGAGATACAAGCTAGGGCTTTAAGCTGGGTTAAGATACGCTTAAAGCAATTAGCAATAGTATCAGCTTATAAGTACTCCTTCTTTGCATATACAAACAGGGCTAATGGCTAGGGGCCTATTGGTTTAACGCCTAGACGTGGGTTGTAGCCATAGTTGGTAAAGAATAGTGAGATTCCCGTAGTCTTATTAACCTAGTTATTTATAGTAAACTTGGCAAGGGGGAGCCAATCTACCCAGTTGTCTTAGGTAAAGCTTATAAAGGCGCATAGGTACTTATTCATTACTGCATTAACAATCTTGGTTTAACCATCCGTTTTAGGGTGCTATACAGAGCTAGGGCTTAGGGTTACCTTTAGGCGCTAGTTTAGGCAACACCAGAAGTCAGAAACAAATAAAGAGCCTCTATTAGAAATAATAGTATTTAGAGCGCCGTGTAACTTATAGATAGTATAGATAAATGCTTTAACAGGCTCCTTAGTATCTAGGCTAGTAACAGAAATAAAGTGTCTTATCTTTATTAAGCGGTTAATAATAACAAAGATGTGTCTATATATTTTGCCGTTATAAAGGCACTTAGGTAGGTTGATAATGTGGTTAATGGAGATATTAATCTATAGGCGGACTGGTAGTTCTAGTAGTTTTAGGAAACCGGGCGGTGCTAAGTATAGGGTCTTTATATAGAAGCAAAGAGCGCAGTCTTTTATAAAGGTAGCCGTGAACTGTGAAATACCTAGCCACTAATATATTTAATTAAGGAGGTCTAATGTCTTAACGCGGCCCAGGTGACCTGTAGGGCCCAAACTATATATACAGTATATAACTTCTAGTTAGAGTTTATATAAATCAGGGACAAATACTCAATTCCTATAGTAAATTAGGCCGTTAATAATTAAATATTTAGATTTATTATAGCGGAGCAGCTTCCTAATCTACTTAGGCCAACAGCGTGCTTTATGGTCTTCCTATTTATGTAGTGCAGCCAATATATTCCTAGCAAGTTTGTTCTCTTTATAGGCATTCTTAATAAGCTTCTTAAGGGTTTTTTTTTTAGGCTCTGGGTCTATTACTACAATAAAATCTTTAATGCTCTGGTCTTGGGATTCGCTTAGTAGTTCTTCTAGGATAGTAAAGTCGACTTTCTTTGGTAGTAAGACAACGCGGTCTTAGTATCATAGACGTTTATTATTAGTATTAGCAGGTATAACGCCTAGGAGGCGGCTAAGAGCGTCCAAAATTATGGCTTTAGTGCTAGGCCTATAGGTAATAACAAAGTTAAATTAGGAAAGGAACTTAGCCTAGCAGACTTAGCGCTAGTTCAGTTATTTCATTATTATAAAGGTCTGGAGGTTCTTATAGTCCGTAATAATTTTAAACAGCTGCTCGGTTCCTTATAGTTTAAGACGCCATTCTTCTAGTACCTTAACGATTGCCAGGAGCTCCTTATTATATATTTTATAGTTATATTTAGGGGCTAAGTGCTTAGCAGAGAAGAATGCGACTGGCTTAAGCTTATTACTTTTATTAGCTTAATAGAGCATTCTATCTAAAGCCTAGTTCAAGGCGTCTGTCTCTACTATAGTCTTCTTTATATAGTCGTAATACGCTAGGACCGGTGCTTTAGTAAAGGCTGTTTTTAGGGTCTAAAATGCCTATACTTAATTAGGGCCCTATAACTAGCTAATACTCTTTTTCAGTAGCCTAGTTATGGGCTCAACTACCTTAAAATAGCCTTAAATAAATTATTAGTAGAAGTTCGCAAAGCCAAGAAATTGCTATAGTTCCTTAACTAATATTAGGTCCTTTTATTCCTATAAGGCCTGCACCTTCTTAGGGTCCATAGTTATGCCATTAATTAAGATAATTAAGCTAAGGTATTTTATTTTGGTAGCATAAAACTTAGACTTATTAATATTAATCTAGAGTCCAGCATTACTAAGTCTCTAGATAATTTCATTTACGTATTTTATATGCTCGGCGCGTATTTTTAAGAAGATAAGAATATTATCAAAATACACAGTGCAGTAGTTATTAAGGGCATTATATAAAACATAGTTAATATAGTTTTGGAACGTAGCGGGCGTATTATAGAGACTAAATAGTATAACTAGCATCTTATAGAGTCCAAACCAGGTGATAAATACTATAAGCCACTTATAGCCTTCCGCGATCCGGATCTGGTTAAACGCAGCAATTATATCAAACTTAGTAAAGTACTTAGCACTATAAAGTGCGTTAAGTATCTTACGGACTAGTAGCAGTAGGTATCGGTTCTTAATAGTAACTATATTTAGGCCTTAGTAGTTATAGTAGATTTATACACTACCGCCAGGTTTCACTATAAGGAGGAGTAGTACAGCGGCTAGTAAGGTTAATTTACGGATAAAACCCTTATCCAGCATCTTATTAATCTACTTCTTTACACAGCTGAGTTTAGCGGGTGAGAGTGGTCTATTTTTATAGTCCTATAGTTAGTAAGTGGGCAGCTTATCTACATTCTTAGGGAGGAAGTATTTAATATATTTATAAAACTCTTTTAGTAAGCGTTACAAAATATCCTTATAAGTTAATCCTGGTTTGCCTTTTAGGAATTTCTTAATATTAGTATTAACTATCTTCCGGCGTAGAAACTTAGACTTAGTTTTTAGGTTTATCTTAAAAAAGTTATAAAAATAAGAGGATAGCGCTTTATAGGCTTTCTCTATTATATAGTCGCCTTCTATTAGCCAGCGGAAAGACCTTTCTAATAGGGTTGGTACTTCTATTAGGCCTATAGGTAGCTCCTTAAGCAGCTATTAGTGTTCTTCTTATTTAACCAGTTTTACTAGCTCCGCTATATAGATCCTTATTACCTTTACGCCTTTTTATTTATAGAACTGGGTAAAATTAATAGCATAAGTGCATTTAATATTATCTAGGTTAGGGCATATCTAGTTCTCCAATGCTACGGCTAGGCTAGCACGGCTTAGTTGGCCTAGGGAGGCGGAAATAAGGCAGCGGCCTTATATAGTATACACAGGAGACAGGTATAAGGTTAGGCGTTATAGGGAGAAGGTCTTAATTGCTCTAGTTTCAGTCTTAGCTATAACGCCCTTAGCTATTATACGTGCGGTCACATATATATACGGTAAATAACTTAAAGTTGGGTGTCTTATTAGCTGGCCTAGGTTAAGCGGGTATATATAGGGGACTTATAGTTCTAGTAGTATTTGTTTTTTCAGAAATAGGGCGGTAGTCCAGTCTTCTAAAATCTCTGTTTTATTTACTGCGTATATTAGCTTACTAGTATTAGGCACCTCTTTTACTGTCGGCTAATAGTATCTAAGCATTAGCCGTGCAATGCGTCCGCATAGTGCTACTTAGTCACAGTTAGGAATATACCATAGAAGACAGTTATAGGTATAGTAATTAGAGTTAAAATTAAGCTCTAAAGTAGGGAAGTCTGGTTTTAGGTTATACTTTTTAAGCTAGGGCATTCTAAGAATTACTAGTATTAAGGGTGATAACTTTATAATATAGAAGAGTATAGATTCTATATAGTAGCCGATTATTATTCTTGCTATAAAGTAGTGGGTAATAAAGCTAGATGGGAGTCTATTAGCAAGGCGGAGTGGTTTTAGAACTAGGAGTCTTTTTATTATAATATTATACTTTTTTACAAGCAAGTCTTCGTCTGCAAATGCTAGTGCTATACTACTACTGTTAATAAGGCTTACTATTTTAATAAAAACTTATAGGAGTAGGTTGTGTAGTAAAGAGAGGTAGGTCTAAATAAGGATAGTATTCCTATTATTATTTGCTATTCTAAGGTTAAATAGCAGCTAACTTAGAATAAGATCTAACTAATCTAGTAGCATAGATCTAATCCTTTTATTTTCCTCCCTATATAGTTCTAACCCTTAGAGGCGACTTAGTCTAAGGGTTAATCTTTTAATAACTAGATCGTGGGGCTTGGCTAGTGGCTATAGTCTTAGCTAGTATATCCTAACATATCAGTCTCCAACGGTGTATATATGCTAGGGGGTACTTCGCCAAGGACATAGCCGGTCTTATAGTTAGTAGCGGCATAGAGCACTTATCTATAGTTTATATACAGGACCATTAGCTAGGGCTATATTGGGGAAGGGAATTGCGGGGGTGGGTCTCTATGTCCAAACCTATATCCCCATCCATAGTTGTCGTTTTGGTTACTAATCCCTCTGCTAAAGAATCCGCCGCGGCTAGGAAGGGGTTGGCGCGGTAGCATTAAAAGGGGATTTAGGTTTATTTTAGGGTTATAAGCATCTTTCTAGTGGCCAGGTTAACTATATACCAGGCAAAGTCTATTATCTATATAATATCTTTAGACATTATTAGGGAGGCTACTACTACCGCCGCTAAATTTAACGGCGTTAAGGTCTATTGGGTCATTTTATAGTACTAGTGCTAAGGTATTGTTATTAGGTAGTATAGGTTAATAGCCGCCAGCGGTACTTAGCTTAGCGGTATTTAGCTTAGTATAGTGGGCGTAGTTCTATAGGTTATAAACAAACACGTCTATTTACTTACTCCAGCCCTTATAGTTAGCATCGTCAATTTTATAGCTAAGGGTAAGGGCTAAGTCCTTTATCTTAAACAAAATATTCTTCCTAAGTAGATCCACCTTTTATTCCTTAGTTTTATTTACTTTTATTATTAACTTATTAAGCTCTGCTTTCCAAGACTAGTAATTATACTTGCCTTAGCTTAAGGTATCTAATTTATTCTTAGCCGCTTGGGTTGTATCTATAGTCTTATAGTGCTTCTTTATATACGCAAATATAGACTCTTGGTTAGAGAAGGCCCATTTACTTAGGTTATTTGGGTATATGCGTAGCATATTAAGGCCATGCTTAATATAGTTATAAGCCTTATCTATTAGCATATCTAATATATAGAGGACTTTGTCCATTAGGGTCTTAAAGCACTTTATATCTCTATAGAAAACGCCTTAAATCTTTATGTCTATACGAGTAGAGGTTGTATATTATATTACTAGATGGATGGCGCAGAGCGTATGCGGTAGGGGCCGTATGGCGTAGCGTAGGTTACCTGACTACCTACGGCCCGATAGATAGCCCGACCTTTACTACCCCTTTCTCTCTCCTTAAGTAGAAAAAGAAGACACGAATGAATTAAGAACCAGTTACCTTATATTGCAATTGCAGTACCCCCCCGGGTGATACCGACACTTTATTTCCCATATTTTAAATTTTTCTTGCTTTTCAGTTGGCAATCCCTTACCATTAAATAGGGTAGGGTCTTTTGCTTTACGCTTTTTTCTATAGGGCTTAGCTAGGGGAGGAGAGCCAGTAGCGGTGTTCTTATTAGCAATAGTTTAGGTAAGTATAGTAATCTAAGAGCTTAGGCTTTATATAGTCTTAGTATATACCAAAGCTTACTATTCGTATTGCTTTACACGTAGTTTAAGTATCTTAAGGGAGTTAATTCTATATTAAGCTTCTTTAAGTTGGGACTTTACAGTCCGGCCTTCATCATAAACTGTTTGGAGACCGCTCTTGACGCTAGTCAAAAGGGTTATATATATAGAGAGGTGCTGAAATATTCCTGCTATATTAAGGTCCTTGGGGTACTCCAAACCACTCCTAATTGCCCAGGTAATGTTAGTATAGGAGGTATTAAAGAGGCGGGCGAGCGCTTTACGTATATTTACTAATAGGGTATTCTAGTCACCTATTTTAGGGGATCTGGACAGGGTAATTAAAATCTATAAGGCTGGCTATAATGCTAAGATTGTCTAGGATAATACTAAAATTATTTAGGACTATACTAAGATTATCTAGGACTGTACTAAGATTATCTAGGACTGTACTAAGATTATCTAGGACTGTACTAAGATTATCTAGGACTGTGGTATGGTATTATTGGTCGCGCTAGGTCGCGATTATACTGGGAAAATAGGGACAGTGGACTAGGGAGAATAAAGATCGCAATAGGGCGTAAGAGGAGATACCACAAACTGTTACAGTGCTATAATGCTAATAGGCTGAATAACTACATTGTGGTATAAAGAGGAGAAGGAGGTAAAAGGGGGTATTATATACAAACAGTAGGGGCAGCCGCCAAGGCACTAGTGGTGGGCCAGCTAATAGTAGGAAACAGTACAAGACAGTACGCGTCAGGACTATGCCGTGACAAGAGATGGCTTTAATAGCTTATATAAAATTGTAGTAGGGCCTAAATTCCTATACGTCTAGAAGCTCTAATTCCTCTACTAGCTTATAGACGCTCCTTTAGCTGTTTAACTATTTTTTAATACTCTATTTTTTATTATAGGCTTTAAGAGCCATATATTAATTTAGGACGTTGCGCTTTTAACCTAAGGTAGTAGGGGTAAGTACAGTTTTTAACTCTTAAAGGCGTTTATATACCATTTTAAGGTCTTTAATAAGAGGGAGGTAGGCTACTAATATTATGCGGACAATATAATTGCTAATATCGTTTATGGCTTGCTCTTGCTTCTGGTGTATATAGAGGTCGTCCTTATACTTAATATAGAGTTAATTATATATAATAAGTTGGTTTGGATTTAGCTTGGCTATTAATATAGTAGTAGGAAGTACGTCTTTTAGTATAGGTTAACTAGGTAACACTAGCTTTAGAAGCTCGTTTTTCTTCTTTAATGGGTAAATATATTGCTATATATTGTTTGTTTTAGCAGTATTTTAAATAATAAAGAACCATTGCATCTAATCAGATAGCTTTTTAAGGATAAGGTTAAATTTTAAATAAGGTCCGTCTGTATTAGTTATTATTTTTAAAATTTTAATAGGTTAAGTAGGGTCCTAGGTTAGCGTCTTAGCGAAACCTTATTTTAACGTTTTTTAATTCGTCAGTTTGTTTGTCTATTGGGTACGTTTATTAGTCAGGTACGATCGTCCGTTTATTTAGTAGGTAAAGAAGCTTAAGACACTTGCAAAGGTAGTAGAAGTAGCGACTTCGTAAACAAAGTAGTAGATTAATTGGTTAGTAGGTAGTGCAATCTAGACTTATAACTATAATAGTGCAGTATAGGAGAATTAAATAAGTAACTTAATTTTAACTTATGGAAATTAAGTAGAATATATATATAAAAGGTATAGACAATAAGGGGTAATTAATTAAGTCATTGACTAAGTTAGTGACCGAGTCGGTAAGCGAGTCAATATGTAGGCGAGTTAGATTGGTATTCTGGCGGTGTATAGGTAGTCGGTTACATTATATCCTTCTTACCTTAAACTCTCTCTGCTTTAGTTTATATACTAAAGACATATTCTTAGGCCTAGTGGCACGCGTAAGGGCGAGAACATGCTACGTGTTAGCGCGTAATTTAGCATTATTAGCGATATTAATCTCTATATGGTTAGTTAGCGCCATCTTATATAGCAGGTATAATAGTAGACATGCTGCCGCGATTAAGGATTAAGTAAGGAGGACTTTTTTATATATACTTAAGGCCCTAATGGCCCTAATTACCGTATAGTTGGCGTCCATTAGCGGCTTAATTAGTAGGTAGTCCCTAATACGCGTATTTTTACAGCTTGGCACTTATGGCGCTATAGAGATCCTTAAATCTGACCTAGGTAGCTAGCTAAACACGTAATTTCCCGGCTGACCGAGGATAAGCCGGGCCTCGTATACTATAGAATTAACTTTTTAATAAAAAAGGTTAGTGATATCCGCTTGCGGATATACGTATGTCCGCTAATTAATTCTATGGTCTGAGATTACTTTAGCAAGCTCAGACTATAGAATTAATTAGCGGACATACATATATCCGTAAGCGGATATCGCTAACCTTTTTTGTTAAAAAGTTGATTCTATGGTCTGAGAGACTTTCGCAAGGTTTCTTAGGCGATCCGACTTGTTTTATATATAGAGCAGTTACCTTTTTTAATGAAATTAATCTATACCCCTATAATAGCTATTATCTTAGAAATACCATTAAATTGATCTATAGAAGCAGCTCTATAATCGATTAATATATCTGCCCTATTAGCCTCTGTGATGTTAAGCAGAAAGCGCCGCCAAATAGGTAATATGTTAATAATTAAATTGCCCACCCCCTCTATAAACATAATATTAGTTAACCGGCGGACGCCTATCTAAATACTAACTGGAGTATCCGCCGAGTGGATATCGCGCTCGGTAATAAAGGAAGAGAAGGTTGGAGTTATTTTAGAGTATTTATAGAACTGGCGATGGTCCTTTAGTAACCTTTCTTTGGCGTAGCTACAGCTTAATACTAATAAAAGAGAAGGCGTAAAAATAGATAAGGTGCAAAGAAAGAAGGTAAAAAAGAAGAAGGCAAAGAGGCTTATTGCTACCCTTCTAGGAGACAAAGAAATCCGTAATGCGATTATAGAGACTGCGGATATCTATTTGGAACTAGTTAATGCGGTCGTGAATATCCTTTATAAAAAGCTTTGTGATTTTTAGCAGAAGACGGTTATCTTTAGCCTATAGAAGTCAGATCTGGAGTTTAAAAACGTTTAACTCTTATAAGGCTATAAGGCAATTAGCTAATATACCCCTCTACTCTACTAACTAATAGAAGGATTATTGGCATAATTAAGAGGTAATAAATCGCGGAATCTATACCTAGGGCAGGTTGTTCTTTTTATATCTATTCTTTTATTAGGCCGTGCTTGAAACTCTACTAACTATTTTACTCGGCTTCTTGGTCTTCATCTTTAAGATATAGATATAAAGCGTTAGGTTCTATTACTGCTTTATAAACTAGGACTTATTAATAGATATAAGACGCTAAACTGCTAGAAGATGGGATTAGCTAAACGCTCTAAGGAAGGTTATAATACTAGCGGCGGATATACTAGTACTAATGTTATTAAAGACTTACCTCTAATTAATATCCACTTTTAATAATATCTATGTTATATATAACAATTTTAACTACCTTAAGCGAATACGATATTAGTTAATTAGAGATACTAGTGTTTTCTATTCCTATACTACTGGAAAGCTTATCTGTGGATCTTATATTCCCCCTAGTAGCCTTCTTTAAAGTATACTGCATAACCAAGTATAGCTTTGGATTGAGGATATTGCTAAAGCGCCAGGTAATATATATAACAGCGTTTAAAATTAGATATCTATATTTGTGATTACGGATGCTCTCCAAAGCGCATATCTGGCTGCTGTAAATGGTATTTTCGAATCTAATACCAAGCTTGAATATCCGCGTATGCCGGAGATTAATATTCTACTATCTATAAAGACAACGCATGTAAACCTAGGCCCTATTATAGAGAGCGAGGCTTCTATAAGTGGCAACTACTGTATACTTAAGACGATCTTCCTGGAGCAACTATAACTTAATTATGATAATGATTTCCAGGGCCAATTATATCTGGTATATAGTAATTAGAAAACTGCAAAGCTTATCTACACCTATAAGCGGGAGCGGGCGGAGGCTGCGCTCCCATATAATAGCTATTATTGGGTACTACCTGTTCCAGGTCTTTAGCACCTCCGGTTAAACTTCCTATATACAATTATAAGGACTTTCTTTGGTGGTAAGCAATATATATAGCAGTACTCTATGCTCTACACTTATATAAATCACCTTAGGCGACAAAATATTCCTATAGAGCGCCCTCCCTTTTACTATCTTAAGGAGCTGGTACTGTATAGTTTTAATACCCGTATTATTACGCTCTTCTTAACACATATCCACGGTAGGCTTAACATTTACGAAGAAGGTACGGTTAAAAGATATATTAGATCCTTAACGCCTGAGTAGTTTCTATAGCATATTAAGGATATCCGCGTAGCGGGCTTTAGCTCTAAAGTCGGCTAAGAGGCTAATAAATTAATTCCTCTATACCCCTCTACCTGTGGAGGTTCTTAGATTGTAAATTAATTGCTTATAGTACCTAGCTCTGCTACTATAAGCCAGCCTGCTTAGATTGTTAATATAGAGTTCTTTAATTATATTTAGTATCTACAGGTAGTTAAAATATATAAAGTATTAAAATATGCTATTAAGCATGCAGATATCGGCCTTTTAAAACATACAATTGCCCGCTTTTGCCTTTACTTTACTGGATTAAGGAGCAATAACTATATATTTAAAATAATGTACTTCTAGAGGTTAATTGCAACGGAGGCATATAACCCAGTACTTTAGTGGGCCGTACTAGCAAATAGGCTAATTAATAATTGCGGAGAGCTAAATAGCTTTTTTAAAGCTAATCAACTTAATAAACTACTAAATCTTTAGCTAAAGGAGTTACTCTGATTACGCGGAAACTTAACCTTTAGAGTAGACTCTTTATTTAGGTGGAGTGTTCTTACCATAAGCTATACTGGACCTCTTTATACTAAGTTTAAGGACGCGTTTAGTAAGCGGACAATATCTAATTATATAATTAAGTTTCCCGCGGTTGATATCTAGTCCCTTACGGATATAATTGCTAAGGACTTAATTATGCGTCAGTGTATATAGGACGTTGGGTTTAAGGCGCCTGCTATTCTTTAACTTAGATTAAAGCGGCTTTTATAGGGTGGCATTGCTAATTTTAATATACAGATGTCTTATATTAGCGGTTTACTGTACGACCCTTATAAGGACGGATTTGATAAGGCTATAGATAATATGCTAGAGGACTTTTAAATGCTTAGGCTTATAGTACGTTTCTATCTTAATATATTAAGCTAGTTCTTTTTACTAATATTAATTCTAGCCAGCGTATAATCTTCTTAATGCGTAGTATATAACGTAGTAGTTAGCTGTTTTGTGGTATAGATATATAAATCTCTTTATCTTAGCTTGTGCGGATATCTTTATCTTAACTTATACGGATATCTTTACCTTAGCTTATATAGATATTACAATATTAATTAAGTATATTTATTAAATATAAGGCGGAGACTTAATTCCTATATATATAGTAGCAAAAAGATAAGAGCTACTATTTTATTATTATAAACCCGCAATAATAGCTAACCTATAGTAATAGCTAACTTATATCTACTTATTCGATATCCAATAGCCTAGTATTGCGTATAAGTGTAATAATACCACGCCTTAGGAATGCAAGCTTATCCTTTATCTTACTTAGAGAATCTCTAAATTTATTTAACTGGTGGTCTATAGCTCGAACATCTTTTGCTATATTAGTTACCCGTTTATAAACTATATTAATGCGTGTAGAAACAGCAATTACTAAATATACCCTAATAGATCCCGTACTAGTAGAAGCAGTAGCAGCAATAGTAGCACCCAGCGTGCTAGCAATTAGTAAAAGAGTTAGAGGAGTAGTGGCAGAGCAGGTGCCTCTATAGCCGCGTATACTACTGCGAGTGGGAGTCTTAATGGGGGGGGAGGTCTTAGTTAGGGGGGGAGGCGTAGTAGTATAGGTGGGAATGGTACGAGAATAAAGCTATATAGATATTAGCAATATCCGTATTATTAATATATAGATACCATACCTTCTTAGTAGGCGTTTTAGCTGGATTATTAGCAGAAGTTAATTTCGCATATTTTTTGCCCTAAGGTGTAACCGGCTTTAAATTTAGTAAACTTTCCTATACGCGTGTTAGCTAATAGAATAATAGTATACTATTAGTATGTACCTTTCCGCATGGCCTATTACCTATATAACATCTTAAACACGCACCCCTAAAATAAGGCCTAGAGTCCTTCTTGTAAACGCGATATTTGTGGCTATGCTTCTTGCATAGAGTATATAGCGGATTGTGTAGCTTATTAAAGCTACCCTTAATATTCTGGACATATGTTAATATCCGCTGGTAACTTTCCTTTATATTCTCCTAAACACTAGCTTTTGGAGTGTACCATTTATTCGCTAATAGTACTTGGATAAGAAGGCGCTTGTTTATATTTGTAGTACTATAGAGATTGCGAGGGCTGCGGAGATTATAAGAGGATAGAAAAGGGCTTTTGGGAAAGTTGGCGTTATTAAGATTGCTCTCTTTATTATTATTTAAAATCTCCAATATTTCTATTAGGTTACTATAAGAGGTAAATTAGTAAACAAGATATTAAAACAGTATAACTAATATATACGATTTAATGGCTATCTTAGCCTTTAGATTTGTATTAGTAGCCTTTTTAGCCTACTTTCTAAGAAAAGAAGATAAATAAGCCTTATTAAGCCTTCTTTTAGAAGTATTAGGTGGCGGTAGTAGAGAGGCGGATAGTAAAGAAGCGGATAGTAAAGAAACTAACTATAAAGTGGTCTACGGCAAAGATATAGGCAATGGAAAGGCAGGCAGCAAAAAGGTGCGCGGATTTTCAGTGGATTTCGCTTTATTTATATTTTTGTCGTCTACTAAATCCTATAAAGAGCGCTTTAGTATATATTTTCTAAAATTACATTAGCTATAGGCATAATTTAGTATTAGAAAGCTTACTCTTTAGAAATAGAGTCCAAAGGCTTAGTAAAAGCAGCTATGGCGTGCTTAATAGCATCCTTATTTATTTTACGTATATTAAGTTCCTTAACTACCTAGCTGCTATTATTCGCATCAACATTGTTTATAGGTGTAAATAAAGGCATTATAGATGGTAGAATGCCAAGGGACAGTGGATAAAATAACAATGATAAAGTTTACGGTGCGGTGCTATAAGGTAGAAGGTTGGTAGAGGAAAAAGAGGTGCAGAGGTTAATTAAAGGTGAATATTTATACTACTAATTTTATTAAATTAGCTTACTAACAAATAATTACTACTATGGTAACTCACCTTAGTAATTATTAATGGTGCGGATATATAAATATCTTTATCTTAGCTTATACGGATATCTTTATCTTAGCTTATATAGATATCTTTATCTTAGCTTATACGGATATTATAATATTAATTAAGTATATCTATTAAATACTAGGTAGAGACTTAATTCCTATATATATAGTAGTAGAGAGGTAAGAGCTACTATTTTATTACTTTAAACCCGTAATAATAGTTAACCCGTAGTAACAGCCAACCTATATCTACTTAAATTCTATATCTAGCAACCTAGTGTTGCGTATAAGTGCTGTAATATACGCCTTATAAACGCAAGCTTATCCTTTATCTTACTTAAAGAATCTTTAAGCTTATTTAACTAGCAATCTATAGCCTAAATATCTTTCGCTATCTTAGTTACCTATTTACAAACTATATTAATGTGTGTGGAAATAGTAATTGCTAAATACACCCCGATATTTTCCGTGCTAGCAGGAGCGGTAGTAGTACTAGAAGCAGTACTAGGCGTGCCAGGAATTAGTAAAAGAGTAGAAGAAGTAGCGGCAGAATGGGTGCCTCTATGGCTGCGTATATTACTGCGAGTGAGATTCTTGGGGGGAGGGGAGGTCTCTATAAGGGGGATGGTGCGGGTATAAAGCTATGCGGATATTAGCAATATCCGTATTATTAAGATGCGGATGTTATACCTTCTTAGTAGGCGTTTTAGCCGGACTACTAGTAGAAGCTAATTGCGCATGTTTTTTACGCTAAGGTATAACTAGCTCTAGTCTTAGCAAACTATCCTATATACGTATTAGCTGATAGAATAATAGTATGCTTTTCGCATGACCTGCTATTTAAGTGATATCTTAAGTATATACCTCTAAAATGCGGCCTAGAGTTCTGCTTATAAACGCGATATTTATAGTCTTACTTAATATATAGAGCGTATGGCGGATCGCGTAGCATACTAGAGCTACCCTTAATATTCTAGATATGGGTATATCTCCACTGGCGAGCTTCCTTTATATTATCCCAAGCACTAGCTTTTGGGGTGTACTATTTATTTGCTAATAGTACTTAAATAGGAAGGCGCTTATTTATATTAATATCTAATATTATAGCTTGGGCCATCTGTGTACTGCGGAGCTTATAAGGGCTGCGGAGATTATAAGAGGATAGAGGAGGGCTTTTAGGAGAGTTAGCGTTATTAAGATTACTCTCTTTATTATTATCTAAAATATTTAATATTTCTGTTAGGTTACTATAAGAGGTAAATTAGTAGACAGGATATTAAAATAGTATAGTTAACACTTACGATTTAAAGGCTATTTTATACTAAATATTTTGCGCAGTAATTCTATCAGCCTGCCTCTTAAGAGAAGTAAAAGTATAATAACAATTAAACTTTTTAAAAGTAGCAGGCGGCAAAGAGGCAGGCAGTAAAGAAATAGGCGGTAAAGAGTAAGGTAGTAAAGAGGTAAGTGGATTTCTAGCGGATTTTGTAATAGTTTTATTATAGTGCTCTACTAGATCTGATAAAGAGTGCTTTAGTATATATTTCCTAAAATTATATTAGCTATAGGCATAATTTAGTATTAGAAAGCTTACTCTCTAGGTAAAGACCCTAAAGGATTAGTAAAAGAAAGAGCGTCCTTAAAAGCGTCCTTAATTATTTTATTGTTAATATCGCGTATATTAAGTTCCTTAACTAAATAGCTATTGGACATATTTAGAGGTGTAAAAGAAGGTATTATAGAGAGTAGTATGCTAATAGACAGTAAATAAAACAACAATAATAAAGTTTGCGGTGCAATGCTATAAGGTAGAAGGTGCGGAGGTTAATTAAAGGTAAATATCCGCGCTATAGATTTTATTAAATTAGCTTACTAATAAGTAATTGCTATAGTAACTTACCTTAGGAAACATCAACCACCTTATATACGCTTATTTGTAACGCGTAAATCCTTTATAGTTAAGTTACTACTAATTAAAGTAAGTGGGCGCCGTCTAGTTAACTTATAAAGTAATATTAATATAGAATTACTGCTTAATTAAGGTGCTAGAGAAGGGTTATAAGCGGATATTAGGTTTACTTAGTAAGTGGATTTCTTACTTTTAAAGTGCGTAAATACGTTCTTTTGTTTTCTCCTACTATAAGGTGGATCTGATATTGGCTGAGAGGCTTAAGGTATAGTAGCCTAAGAAGAACGGATAATATCTAGTTAAGAGGATTATAAAACACTTAAACTAAATAACTAATATAATATAGGTTCTACAGGTTTTAGGAGCTTTTGGTATAAACCTTAATATCTCTCTAGATAAGAATTTAATAGACTTTTTAAATGCATATATAGAGATTAACACTTAGTACCTAGATATTAATTAGAGCTCTGCCCTAGTCTTAGTTAAGTTAATAAATAAGTAGAACGCTAAGGAATATTAAATACTAACCTGCTAAAGCTGCGTTATATCTAAAACTAAGGGCGGAGATTAAGTACTAGGCTATAGGTTGTAAGCCGCACCCAATTTAAAAGGTGGGGATTAAGTATTAGCACGCGAATTCTAAACTACGCCTAGTTTAGAGGGCGGAGATTAAGTATTAGCCTATAAACCCTAAGCCTTAGAGTTTCCTAGGAGCGGAGATTTAGTATTATAACTTAAATCCTAAGCCTTAGGATTCTCTAGGAGCGGAGATCTAATACTATATTGCGAATTCTAAATTTCCAAATTTCCTACTACCTAGGAACTGGTGCTACGGTGCAGATCTTAAACTTTGGAATTTTTTATAATTAGAGATCTAGTGCTATATTGCGAATATTAAACCTTAGGCTTATCTAAAAGTTAAGACTTAGTATTACACTATAAGCTCTAATACTTAGACTGCCCTAAGGATTTGGATTTAATGCTACGCTATAAGCTCTAATATCCGGATTGCTCTAAGGGCTAAGACCTAATACTATACTATGAGCTCTAATATCCGGATTGTTCTAAAGGTTAAGATGCGGAGCTGCCTTATAAGCTATAATACCTAGCCTGCCCTAGAGACTGGTTTCTAATGCTATAGTATAGACTTGGATATCTAGGAGCCGTAGGGAGTTAATATCTATTATTGTAGTATAGACCCTAATATCTAAGAGGCCGATACTTAATACCTAATAATAACTAATGCTAATTATTGCCCTAAGGCTATTAATACCTAGCCTAACTTTAGGATTCTAGATATCCGCCCTATATTAAAAACTAGACCTAACCGTCGCGTTGCCAGGACTAATATCTATTATAGGGTGTTAGTATACTTGGCCCAGAGGTATTCTGCTAGCTAGAGTTTAAGCTGGCCAGCTATATATTCCTACTAGATATAAGCTAAGAAGGTAATAGTGTCGGCAGCCCTATATATAAATTTTCGGTGGATATCGATTAAGGTAGCTAGGCTACTTATATTCGCGGATATTAAGCTGCTAATACTATACGCCTCTCTACTACCCTAGACTATGGTAATATCCGCTCTACACTATCTTTTAATTTGCTTGCTAATGCTAATAGCTAGCTTTTTACCTAATTTACCTTTTCTACCTCCACTTAAATAAAGGTAATAAACTTATCTAGATTATTACTAAGCTAATTATAATTCTAATTAGGTAGGTTTTTCTTAAGCGCCTTATAGCTAGTTATATACCAGGCGTAGCTACAGAGGGTAGTAATTTGCTTATCGGATATAATATAGCTTAAGGTCGGATTCTAAATAATATACTAATATTTCTTCTCTATCTAGTTACAGAACTAGTTTTTTATGCTTATAGTAAAGGCCTTTTATTATATCTTCCTTGGAATCCCCTTTATATATAGCTTACGGATATTAAACTCTTTAAAAGCCTATAAAGTAGGATTATAGTTAGAGCAATAACCCTAGCTACTAATAGACGGAGACTATTCCTTATAGTTTTCTAATATAATCTTTTATAAGCAGCCCTTTTCCTTATTTATAAGAGTATATATATAATAGGAGAGAGCTGCTCTTTTCTTAGCTTTAGTTTTTAGGCGCCACACTGGCTTTTTTAGTAGAATATCCATAGGTAGAACTATGGATGTTCCACCCAGACTAAGCTCTCGCCCTATATTAGATACGGACGAATTAGAATTAGCATTACTATATATAGATACTCTTAAAGATATATTGCTAGTAAAATCAGCAGCCCCGTCCTCTTGTAGCACCTGTTGCTTGACACAATATTTGTGGCTAAGTTAACTTGGCTGAGATCAGAAGGCTCTACTAGTATAACCACAATTTTTGGCTGGCCTAGTAATATCCTTATATGGACCTTTATACTAATCCTTAATTAGAAATATTGCCTTACCTTTTTAACTACTACTACAAGCACCGCGTCTAAGCCATTACTATATTATATTAATGCACTTGTCTTTGTGCATATAATACTGCGTAATATAGTTAATATTAAGAATATTAGCGCCGTGGGTAAGCGCGTTAGAGGAGAGTAGAATGCGGATTTCTAAGTTAGGCTTTCTAAACTTCTTATATAGTCTATCTTTATCTGTAATAGCTAATAATGTATAATAAAGCTAAATAGCTCTTCTAGCCTACGTTTTCTGGTACCTGTAATATACTAACTATAAATAAATTAAGTCCCTGCCTAGTAATATTAGGTCCTTTAAATTAAGAAAGATAATTGTCTTTAGGATCTAGTAGGGAGTTAGTATATATTAGATTCTCTACTTAGCAGATATAGCGGTATACGCGCGGTCTATAATAAAGTATAAGCTCTTAAAGGACTTCTTAGTTTCTTACTTAATATATTCTCTAATAATTAATAGATCTAGCCAGTTAATTAATATCCGCACTATATTAATATTATTTTAAAAGCCTGCCAACTCTTAAACAATCTTAAATGTTATATTATTAAGTGTTGCAGTATAAGCAAACTAAGGCTTCCGCCCTAATAACGACCGTACTTTTTATAGCTGTGTATACGAATTCCGGAATAAACCCCCCTAATTAGCTATAAGGTGCACTTTATTAATTACTACTAAGCTAACATGCGTACAAAAGGTAGGGTTGGTAAGAGTTTTATAAAACCTTTTGCTAACTAACAGCTCTAGCGATATTAAAATATGGGTGTATACTCTAATGCGGATTTCCCATAAAAGACGTGTGGATATTATCTTAGTGTATATATAAACTGGCCTTGTTCTAGGAAGCTCCTTAATCTTTACCTTCTACTCCACGCTAATTATATTAAGTGGCAAGATAATAATTACTACTAAGGCCTAAAGGAGATATGGTATTGCTTATATTATTATACTCTTACTAAATAAGGTTTTTATAATAAGTATTATATCTTTTTTCTTAAACAGTAGCCACCTAAGGGCTTTAAGCTGCTCCGTATGTCTGTGATATAGATATAAAAAAGTAATAGCCTTATTAACCTTGCTTAGTTGCTAGGCCTTACTCTCTTTATAAAGCGCAAGAAGCTAATTTTAAAGGTCCTATAGCTGTTGCTCCTAGTCTATTCTATAACTCCTCTAAGTCTAATTATCTAATACCTAATGCTACTATAGCTGTTTTAGTACCTTATTTAACTTCCTCCCTCTCCGCCTAGCGGGTTTTAGTGCTGGTATATAGTAGATTTGCCTGGATATCCGTAACTTAGTAGTTAGCGCGCGATAAGGTTTTAGTGGGTATTATATACTATAACGCGGACACCATATACCCGCTAGGCTATAATGGGTTCTTTAAGGTGGTTATTATAGATCTATATAGGTTTTATATATATTAGCTAGCGTTTAATAAAGTTATATATGGTTATAGAATTGCTAATAACACGTTTTTTTTTTTAATAAAATTAATTATAAGACCTAAAAATACCTAAGTAATAAAAATAATATATTCTAAAAGCCTAGGTTCTGTTGTATAATTAATTAACTTTGGGAAATAATATAAAATATTAGTATTAAGTTATTCTAATATCCGCATCCTCCGCAACGTGGATATCTGTGGATTTACTAAGAACTGTCGCGGAACACGCTCAGACGTGATTCTGGTGGTTTCGCATAAACGTAGTTAGTTAGCGTGCGGACCAATTGAAAATCCGGACCAACAGAATCGCGTCTGAGCTTGCTGAGGTAAGGTCTGAGAGACTTTCGCAAGATTTATTAAGCGGTCCGATTTGTTTTGTATATAGAGCAGTCACCTTCTTTAACAAAATTAACCTATACCCCCACAACGGCTATCATCTCAGAAATACCGTCAAATTGATCCGCAGAAGCAGCTCTATAATAGATGAGTATATCTACTCCGTAAGCCTCCACGATATCTAGTAGAAAGCGCCGCCGAATGGGCGATTCGCCTACTCAGGGTCTGCACGAAGCTCTGCACGAAGCTCTGTACGAAGCTCTGCGTACGGAGGCTCTGCACGAGGCTCTGCACGAGGCTCTGCACGAGGCTCTGCACGAAGGTCTGCACGAAGGTCTACGACGGAGGCCCTGCACGAAGGTCTGCGACGGAGGCTCTGCATGAAGGTCTGCACGATGCTCTGCACGAAGGTCTGCATGAAGGTCTGCACGAAGCTCTGCGACGGAGGCTCTGCACGAAGCTCTGCACGAGGCTCTGCACGAGGCTCTGCACGAAGCTCTGCACGAAGGTCTGCACGAAGCTCTGCACGAAGGTCTGCACGAAGCTCTGCACGAAGGTCTGCACGAAGGTCTGCACGAAGGTCTGCACGAAGGTCTGCACGAAGGTCTGCACGAAGGTCTGCACGAAGGTCTGCACGAAGGTCTGCACGAAGGTCTGCACGAAGGTCTGC